>Ga0182739_1000053_pt1 | contig 267521 bp, 257 predicted proteins | sample eDN5th30CBELigBY_FD_128873 | JGI IMG/M metagenome (GOLD analysis project Ga0182739, IMG submission 128873) | Enriched backyard soil microbial communities from Emeryville, California, USA - eDNA 5th pass 30_C BE-Lig BY (version 2) (version 2) | ecosystem: Environmental > Terrestrial > Soil >... | reverse complement strand
TGTGCTTGCCAAGGTCAATGCCGATTAATGTGACGTCGCTCATGATGGTCTCCCAGAAAGGACAAATCCCTACGTAGCGTAATCCGCTTCGTAGGGATCGGGCTGACCATCTCATTAAAACCCACCGCGAAGGTGGGTTTTTTGAATCTTGCCAGTTATTAGATAACTTGGATCGATTTGGCTTGAGGGCCTTTTTGGCCTTCGGCCGCTACGTAGGAAACGCGCTGGTTTTCTTCGAGCGATTTAAAGCCGGTGCCGATGATGTCGGTGTGGTGCGCGAACAAATCCTTGCCGCCCGACTCAGGCTTGATGAAGCCAAAGCCTTTTTCGTTGTTGAACCACTTAACAATACCAGTTTCTGTTTGCATTTTTGCAATCCCTAAAATAAATGGGCGGATGCCCCCTATAGAAGATTGTCAAGGTGTAGAGATTTGAGCAAAAAAGTACTGTGTAAACTGGTACTGGATTGTACTAACATCAACGAACTTGAAAATCTAGGTCGAATATTATAGACAAGCCAAATCGAAGTCAACACATAACTCTGGAAAAAATGCTAGATTTGTGGCATTTTGGTATCAAGTTATAACTTTCAGCACATCGCAGCATGCAAGCTTTACCCCGCAACTTTTACGACCGGGACACCGTGCTCGTTGCCCGCGACTTGCTGGGCAAGCTTCTCGTCCACCGCAGCGGCGGCACGGAGCGCATCGGCAAGATCGTCGAAGTCGAAGCCTACCTGGGGCCCCACGACCTGGCGGCCCATACGTCCAAAGGCCTTACCCCGCGCACCCGCGTCATGTTCGGCCCGCCCGGATACGCCTATATTTATCTTATCTACGGCATGCACCATTGCATGAATGTCGTGACCGAGGCCGACGGTACCGGCGCCGCCGTGCTGCTGCGCGCCCTGGAGCCCGTCGCCAATCTTTCCGACAACACCAATGGCCCCGGACGCCTGTGCAAGGCCATGGGCGTAGATCGCAGCCACTATGGCCATGACCTTTGCAGTGATGACTTCTTCGTTGCCGAGAACCCTCAAGAAGAAGACATGACCATCGTGGCCCGCCCCCGGATAGGCGTCGACTATGCCGGAGAATGGGCGGCCAAGCCCTTGCGGTTCTACATCGAAGGCAACCGCTATGTATCGAAGAAGTAGCAACCGCAAGACAGCCGAAAAAAACTATGTTATAGTTACGCCTCTTTTGCAGCGGCTGTAGCTCAGTTGGATAGAGTACTTGGCTACGAACCAAGGGGTCGTGGGTTCGAATCCTGCCAGCCGCGCCAGAATTACCCAGTGTTATCAACTGGTTAGAACCGCCTAGGGGCCAACAACCTAGGCGGTTTTTCTTTTTCGGCGCACCACACAGTGCCCGCCTTCTTTGGTGCCCGCCCCCGTGCCATGTGCGTCAGAGGCTTTTCGTCGCCCGACGGCGTAAAATCGTATCGACTCCCTCGCCTTACCGGTTTACGCTATCCCGCCATGCAAGTCCCGCCTCCGGCTGCAGTCCGCAGCGCCTTTCCCTACGACTACGCCCGCGTCGAATCGGTGGTTGCGGGATTTTTGCCGCAATGGCACGAAATGGGTTTCGATGCCGTGGTCGCCATAGCACGAGGCGGCCTGGTTCCGGCGGTCATGGCATCCACTCACTTGTGCCTGCCCCTGCACGCGCTTTCGTATTCCCGCAAGAATCGCCTGGTCTCGTGGTTCTCCGTCAGCCAGCCGCCGGCCGGAGCCAGGATATTACTGGTGGAAGACATAGCGGGACGCGGCACCACCCTGTCCGATTGCGTCGAGTTCCTGGGCGGGCAGGGTTATGAGTTCTCTGTGTTTACCCTGGCCTATGACGCCGACTCACGCATCAAGCCCGATTTCGGCCTGGAGATCCCCACGGGCTTCCGCGCCTGGTTTCCATGGGAGCGCAACTCCATCACACCCGCCTTCGACCAGACGGGCAACAATCCCGGCCGGCCCGAGCACGAGTATGCCTCGTGGGCCATCGACCTGGACGGCGTGCTGTTGATGGACCTGCCCGAACAGCAGTACGCGCAGGCGCTGAACGAAACGCTGGCGCAGCGCGACCTGCTCTTGCCGGCCGACATCCTGCCAGGGCTGGATCTTGCCGGCGTCGCCATCATCACCGGACGGCCGGAGCAGGATCGCGAGCGCACCCGGGCCTGGCTGGACCGGCACGGATTCCATGGTCCGCTGGTCATGCGCGACGAAAGCAGGCATGCGCCGCAGGAAACCGCCCGGCACAAGGCCGAAGCCATACTTTCCCGCTGCCATACTCATTTCATTGAAAGCGACCCCATCCAGGCCCTTGATATTGCGCAGTTGGCCAGAGTCGCCAGGGTGATCTGGTGGAATGGCGGCCAGGCGCTGGCGGTCCATGCCAGCCCCATCGAGCACCTGCGCCTGGCATGAAAACGCGATACTCCCTCTTCAAGCGCGCCGGTGGCGATACATGCGAAAATCGCCGGCAAGAATTCGTCGCACTTTTCATTAAAATGCAGCAGTGCGCTCAAGCGAACCCATACCAACAAAGGAGCCAGACTTGTCTACGCCATCCCAAATGACCTGCGTCGAGGATTTTCGCCAGTTGGCGCAGCGGCGCGTGCCCAGAATGTTCTACGATTACGCCGACTCGGGCTCCTGGACGGAAGGCACCTACCGCGCCAATGAAGAAGACTTCCACAGGCTGAAGTTTCGCCAGCGCGTGGCGGTGGACATCGAAAAGCGCACGCACCGCTCCTCCATGATCGGCATCGACGTCGCCATGCCCGTGGCCATCGCGCCCACCGGCCTGACCGGCATGCAGCACGCCGACGGCGAGATCCTGGGCGCCAAGGCGGCCGAGAAGTTCGGCATTCCTTTCACCTTGTCCACCATGAGCATCTGCTCCATCGAGGACATCGCCGCCCATACGCGCCAGCCTTTCTGGTTCCAGCTGTACGTCATGCGCGATCGCGACTTCATGGAGCGCCTGATCGACCGCGCCAAGGCGGCCAACTGCTCGGCGCTGGTGCTGACCCTGGACCTGCAGGTTCTGGGCCAGCGCCACAAAGACATCAAGAACGGGCTGTCCACGCCGCCCAGGCCCACGCTGGCGAACCTGATCAACCTGGCCACCAAGCCGCGCTGGTGCCTGAGCATGCTGAACACCAAGCGCCGCAGCTTCGGCAACATCGTGGGCCATGCCAAGGGCGTCAGCGACCTTTCCTCCCTGTCCTCATGGACGGCCGAGCAGTTCGATCCGCGCCTCAGCTGGAAAGACATCGAATGGATCAAGGAAAGGTGGGGCGGCAAGCTGGTCCTCAAAGGCATCATGGACGAGCAGGACGCGCGCCTGGCCGTGGAGTCGGGCGCCGACGCCCTCATCGTGTCCAACCACGGCGGCCGCCAGCTGGACGGCGCGCCGTCCTCCATCTCGGCCGTCCCGCGCATTGCGCATGCCGTCGGCAAAGAGATCGAAGTCTGGATGGATGGCGGAATACGCTCCGGCCAGGACGTGCTGAAAGCCATCGCGCTGGGCGCCAAAGGCACCATGATAGGCCGCTCCTTCCTGTATTCGCTGGGCGCCATGGGCGAAGCGGGCGTCTACCGCTGCCTGCAGATGATCGCCAACGAGCTGGACATCACCATGGGCTTCTGCGGCCATACCGACATCCATAACATCGACCGCTCCATCCTGCTGAATCCGGAGATATTCGACTGATGAACCCGCCCTCCAAGACCCATGCCATCGTCGTCGGCGGCGGCACCATGGGCGCCGACGTGGCCGTGGTCCTGCTGCGCGCCCAGTGCCGCACGACCATCGTCGAGCCCGATGCATCCCGGCATGCGACGATAGCCGCGCGCACGGACGCCGGCCTCGCCCACCTGGATTGCGCCGAAAACAGCCGCTACGCCTCCATCGTATCCTCGCTCGACGAGGCGGACTGGGCCTCCGCAGGGCTGGTCATCGAATGCATACCGGAACAACTGGACCTGAAGCAGAAACTGTTCGGCAGGCTGGTGGAGCTGTCCACGCCCGATACCGTCCTGTGCAGCAACAGCTCCAGCTACCCCATCAGCGATATCGCCCAGGGGCTGCCTACCCGGAACCGCATGCTGGGCCTGCACTTTTTCATGCCCGCGCACATTGTTCCGCTGGTCGAAGTGGTGCTCAGCGCCGATACCGAGGCGGGCCTGGGCGAATCGCTGGCGGCCTTCATGCGCCGCTGCGGCAGCGTTCCGGTCCTGGTCAGGAAAGACGTTCCAGGCTTCCTGGCCAACCGCCTGCAGCACGCCCTGGCGCGCGAAGCCTATGCATTGATCGAGCAAGGCATAGCCAGCCCCGAAGACATCGATGCCGCCGTGCGTTTCGGTTTCGGCTTCCGCTATCTGGCCGCCGGCCCCGTGCTCCAGCGCGACCACGGCGGCCTGGATGTCCATTGCGCGGCGGCCCGCAGCATGTACCCCACCCTGTGCAATGACGCTGCGCCCGCCGCCATATTGGCCGAGCGCGCCGATGCGGGAAAAACCGGCATGAAGGCCGGCGAAGGCTTCTATACCTGGACGCCTGAAAGCATCGCGGCCGAACGCAAGCGCTACGATGCGATGCTGCGGGCCGGGCTGGAGCTGCTGGCCGGCGAATTGCCCAAGATCCAGCCTTGAACCCGGGATAAGGCGCGGCCCGCCGATCAGGCGTCGGGATCCGTCATCCGGCGGGTCAGCCTTGGGCGGTTTTCCTCCACATGGCTCAAGGCCTGGACTTCCCGCATGCTTTCCAGGCAGCGGGCCGTCAGGCGCTGATACTGTCGCGTGCCAAATGACTTGTGCCCGATTTCGTCGTCGGCCAACTCGCGCAGCACACGCGCCGGCGCCCCCACGACAAGGCGGCGCGGGGGAATCACCAGACCGACTTTCACGAATGCCATGGCGGCCACGATGCTGGATTCGCCAATCACCGCCTGGTCCATCACGACCGCATTCATCCCGACCAGCGCATTGCGCCCTATGGTGCATCCGTGCAGGACGGCGCCGTGCCCGATATGGCCGTCCTCCTCGATCACCGTGTCGTTCTCGATGACGCCGTGAACGACGCAGGTGTCCTGCACATTGGAGCCTTCTTTCAGGACGATGCGCCCGAAGTCGCCGCGCAGGCTGGCCAGAGGCCCCACATAGGCGCCCGGCCCCACAATGACGTCGCCGATCAGCACCGCGCTGGGGTGCACGTAGGCGGACGGATCGACCACGGGGGTGATCCCGTCGATGGCATAGACTTTCGGCATGGTAGGGTCTCCGGGCTTCTGTTCGTAAGGCGGCCACTTGGCCAGGAGCCAATGTACCAGCAGGAAAGCCCGGCGATCAACGCCAAGCCGGGATCATCCCGGGTCTTGCTCGAGAAACTGCAGAAAGCGCTCAAAAGCCGCCCCGAACAGGACCTCGTAGCTGCTTTTCTCGACAAAACCGATATGAGGCGTCGCCGTAACGTTCAGGCCGCCATAGAGCGCATCAGGTGAAAGAACGGGCTCGTCATCATGCACGTCCAGCGCTGCGGCGCCCGGCCTGCCCATCTTCAAGGCGTCTCGCAGCGCACCAGGCTCGATCAGCCCCGGCCGGCTGGTGTTGACCAGGAGCGCGGTCGGTTTCATGAGCGCCAGATCGCTGCGCTTGACCGAATGGCGCGACGACTCGTTCATCCGCATATGCAGCGTCAGCACATCGCTGCGCCTGAAAAGAGCCTCGCGGCTTTCCGCCAGCTCCACGCCCGTCTCCCGCGCGGCGGCCTGCGTGCGCTCCCGGCCCCATACCAGAATCTCCATGCCGAAAGCCCGGCCATACTGCCCAAGCAGGCGTCCTATACGGCCGTAGCCCAATATGCCCAGCGTCTGGCCTTGCACCGATTGTCCTATGCCGACCGGCGGATTCGTCTTATGCCATTCGCCGCGCGCCATGCTGGCCATGTATTCGGGCACCTTGCGCCTGGCATTCAGAATGAGGGCCCAAGTGATCTCCGCCGCCGAATGCCCGTCGCTTCCGCCACCCTCGATGATGGCAATACCACGCGCCGCGCACGCCGCCTGGTCTATATGAGAGGTCTCCGGCGCTCCCGCCGTGCCGGTTTGAACGATGGCCCGAAGCGAAGGCAGTTCGTCCAGCAGGCCGGCGGTGATGCGGCTGCGCTCCCGTGTCAGCACCAGGTACTGCACATCGGCCAGCCGATGGATATCCGCAGCCGCAAGCGGCATGGAGTCGATGATGCGAATATCGGCATGGGGCAGGCGCTGCCTGAGGCTTTTGAACGCCTCGAGCTCCGGGACAAGCTTCTGATAATCATCAAGAATGGCAATGGTCATGCCGGAGCTGTTCATGAACGCTTTCCTCGTTGTCAGGTCGCCGTGATGCCGACCGTTTTGACTACTTTAGTCCATTTCTATCGGCGGGGCCGAAAACCAGGCGTCAGGCTGGCCCTCCTGCCCCATGCTGGCCGCGTCTTCGCTGTGATTAAATTGCTGCCATACAGAACAGCAAGGAAATCGGAATGACTCAATACGTATTGGTTACCGGTGGCAGCAACGGCATAGGCAAAGCCATTGTGGAACGTTTGTCGCAAGACGGGTTCCTGCCCGTCAACCTGGACATCAATCCGCCCACGGCCCTGTCTCCGAATGAAACCCACATTCCCATCGACCTGCTCGATACCGGCTCGCTACAGGCCCGATTGAACGAGCTGCAATCCCGATACGGCATCACCCGCCTGGTCAACAATGCGGGAATGGTCCAGCCGGCATCACTGGAAGAAACGGATATCGACGCACTGCGCAAGGTCGCCCGCCTGAACTTGGAAGTACCGCTGTTGCTGGCGCAAAGCCTGCTGCCGGCCATGAAATCCGCCGGCTTCGGCCGTATCGTCAACATCAGCTCGCGCGCCGCGCTGGGCAAGGAATTGCGCAGCGCCTACTCGGCCTCCAAGGCCGGCCTGATCGGCCTGACGCGCACCTGGGCGCTGGAGCTGGCCCGCCACGGCATCACCGTCAATGCGATCGGCCCCGGCCCCATCGCCACCGAGCTGTTCATGAACGCCAATCCGCCCGACTCCGAGCGTACCCGCCAGATTCTGGCCAGCGTGCCCGTCCAAAGGCTGGGCCAGCCCGAAGACGTCGCGCACGGCGTCGCCAGTTTCATGGATGATCGGGCCGGCTTCATCACCGGTCAGGTGCTGTATATATGCGGCGGCATGACGGTGGGTTTGTGTGGTGCCTGACCGTGCGGACTTTGCGGCTGGGCGGGCTAGAGGGCCGCTCCTGCCCAGCCGCCGCCCAGCGCCTTGAATAGCCCGACCCCCGCCAGCAACTGCCTCAGTGCCAACTCCACGGCCTCATCCTGGGCGGCATACAGCGTACGCTGGACGTCCAGGACAGCCAGCATGGATTCCGCCCCCCACCGGTAGCGCGACTCGGCCAGCTCCACGGCCACGCGGGCATGGTGCAAGGCCTTCGCCTGGATCCGGCGCTGGCTGGCCGCGCTCTGCACGGCATTCAATGCGATTTCAACTTCTCCCAGGGCCCGGATAATGGCGCCGCGGTAATCCGCCAACAGCTCTTCGCGGCGCGCATACGCCTGGTCGCGCGCCGCGCTCAGCCGCCCGCCATCGAAAACCGGAGCGGCCAGCCCCGCCACCAGCGTATAAAGCGGTGCATGGAGCATCCGGCTCCAGTGCTCCGAACCCGCCGAGGCGCCGGCGCCAAGCGTCAGGCTGGGCAGCATGGCCGCCCGCGCCGCCGCCACATCGGCATCGGCGGCCGCCAAGCTGCGCTCGGCCTTTGCCAGATCCGGCCTGCGCACAATCAGTTCGGAAGGCACCCCCGCGGAGATCGCCGGGACGGACAGGCCCGCGAGATCCGTACGCTCGATTACCAGGTTCTGCGGGGGCCGCCCCAGCAATACGGCAAGAGCCGTCAGGCTGTCTTGCGCCTGCTGGCGCCGTTCAGCCAGGGCCTGCCGCTGCGCTTCGGTCAATGCGCTCTGCTGAGCCACCTCCAAAGGAGTTGCCGCGCCGGCCGCCGCGCGCACGTGCAGCAGTTCAAGGATCCGTTCCGCGCTGGCAAGGTTCAACCGCGCGATCTTTACGCGCTTGCGCAAAGCCGCCGTCTGAAAGTAAGTGGACCCCACTTCCGCAAACAGGGTAATGGCAACGGCATCCCTTCCATACTGTGTCGCGGCGAGCGCGGCCAGGGCAGCCTCCCTTTGCGCCGCGTTTCCACCCCATACATCGACCTCATACGCCGCCGAAACACCGGCGGAATAAGCGCCGCCCGACGCGCGGCCCGTTTCCTCTTTGCCATACGAAGCGGAAATATCGGCATCGACGCGCGGAAGCATCGCCGCGCCCGCCATGCGTGCGAGCGCGCGCGCTTGGCCGACCCTGGCCGCCGCCGCGGCGATGTCGAAGCTGCCCTCCCGCGACTGCCGTATCAAAGCCGCCAGTTCCGGATCGTCGAAAGCGGCCCACCAATTCGAAAGAGTCTCGTTGCGAGGTGCGGCCTGGCCGGGCACCGTCCAGTGGGCGGGCAGCGCAAGACCCATTTCCGAACGTTGGACCTGGACGGAAGTAGGCCCTGGGGTCGGAGATGGCGCCGGCATCGCCCTCCAGCATCCCCAGAACCGCGTCGTGGGCCGCGTCCTCGGCATTCTGAACCTGACCGCTGCGGCGGGTCCAGACGCCGATCAGTTCGCCGTAGAAGACAAGCCAACCTTTATTATTAAACTTGCCGCGAGACATATTTCAGGGTGATGCCGGAAAAATATTATCCCACCATTGTTGCAAATAATTCTCATTTATTCAAATTACGGATTCCCATCAGGAAAAACGCCGGGTCATGCCCCGGCGAGTGTTTGCTGCGTCTAACCTCAGTTCATCGACAGGCCGATGCGCTGTACGACCTTGGACCACTTCCCGATGTCGTCCTGCACCAGCTTGCTCAGTTCTTCAGGCGTTCCCCCGCCCGGCTCTGCTCCCTGCGTCGTCAGTGTTTCGCGCACTTCCGGCGCGCTCAGCGCCTTGACGGTTTCTTGGTTGAGCCTGGCCACGATGTCCTTGGGCGTTCCGGCCGGAGCAAACAAGGCGAACCAGGAACCCGATTCGAATCCCGGAACCCCCTGTTCAGCGATGGTCGGCAGATCCGGCAGAGCACCCGAGCGCTTGGCCGACGTCACCGCGATCGCATTGACCTTGCCTCCCTTGATCTGGGGAAGCGCGGAACTGACGTTGTCCGCCATCAATTGAACCTGGCCGCCCGCCAGCGCAACCAAGGCGGGGCCGCCGCCCTGGAACGGGATGTGCGTCATGTCGACATCCGCCATCATCTTGAACAGCTCCATGCCCAGGTGCCCCGGCGTCCCGTTGCCGGCGGATCCGAAGTTGAGTTCGCCGGGATGCTTCTTGGAATAATCGATCAGTTCCGCCACATTGGATACCTTCACCGACGGGTGAACCATCAGGACTTGCGGCACATGCGCGACCAGGGAGATCGCCTGGAAATCCTTGAGGGGATCGTAGGAGAGCTGCTTGTTCACCGTTGCGGCGATGGCATGCGACGCGTTGGTGCCCATGATCAGGGTATAGCCGTCGGGCTCGGCGCGCGAGGCGATGCGGGCACCCACCGTTCCTCCCGCTCCCGCACGGTTCTCGATGACGAATGGCTGCCCCATGGCGGTGGAAAGGTGCTTGCCCAACTGGCGGGCCAGCAAGTCGGTGGCCCCGCCCGCGGCGAAGGGGACAATAACGGTAATCGGCCTGGCCGGGTAGCCGGCCCCCTGGGCGTGGGCGGACGTGCCCGCCATACCCAGCGCCAGCGCGGCGGCTCCGACGCCAAGGGCCTTCTTCATATTGAGAGCTGCTTTCATGTCATCCTTCCTTATATCTATTAGAGAGTGTTAAGCAACGGTACTCATGGGAGTTGGTCCAGCGGGTATCAAAGCGGCGGCATAATCTCCACTTCCAGTACGGCAAGCCCGCCGATGCTTCCCGTCAGGCGATCGCCCGGAACAACCGCCCCCACGCCCGCGGGCGTACCCGTGAAGATCAGATCGCCGGGCATCAATCGGTATTGACGGGAAAGCTGGGCCACGATTTCCGGCACGTTCCAGATCATCTTTTCGATGATGGATTGCTGCCGCGTGGCGCCGTTCACTTTGAGCTCGAGCGGCCCCGCCTGGATATGGCCAAACGACTCCACCGGGTGTACGGGACCACAGGGCGCGGAGCAGTCGAAGGACTTGCCGATTTCCCAAGGCAGGCCCTTCTTGAAGGATTCCCGCTGGCGATCGCGCCGCGTCATGTCCAGCCCGACCGCATAACCGAGCACCGCGCCCAGTGCCTCATCGGGATCCAGATCCTGGCCGCTGCGGCCGATTGCAACGACGAGCTCCAGTTCATACTGGAAGTCGGACGTGCAGGAGGGCATGGGCACTTTGCCGTCCACGACCAAGGCGTCGGTGGGTTTCTGGAAGAAGAAGGGAGGATCGCGCTCGTCCCCTTCTTTCATTTCCCGGATGTGCTCCAGATAGTTCCGGCCAACGCAATAGATGCGGCGCACGGGAAAGGCTTCCGAACGCCCGACGATTTCCAGTTCGGGACGCTCGATGACCGGGGCCGGCAAGCCGGGGCCATTCTCATTGGGTGCAGCTGTGCTCATGTCCATCCTTTAAACGCTCGGGCGCCACTTCGCCCACGCATGCATTATGCGTCGCGTCAAAAAGACAAACAGCTGCGCCGATTGCCCAATTACAGGACTATCTTGCCTCGTGGCCCGCCCGGCCGCTACAGCCTCAGGCGCAGCCTGGCGCGGGCCTGGGTAGGGCTGCATCCCTCGATTTTCCGAAAGCGCCGCCCGAAATAGACGAGGTCGGAAAATCCCGCGCGGAATGCAATTTCCTTGATGGAAAGTTCAGTGTGCATCAGCAGTTCTTTGGCCAGGGCGATCCGGCGCTCATTGAGCAGCTCGATGAAGGTCTGCCCCGTTTCACGCCTGACCAGCCTGGCCAGATAGGTGGGCGACAGATGCACGGCGGCGGCCGCGTCCGTAAGGGAGACCGGGCCGTCGATATTCTCGCGCAGATAGGCCAGCAAGCGGGTCATGATGCGCCGGCCGGCGGCTCCGCTGCGCCGCTGCGACGCCAGTTCGGCCAACACGGGTTCATGCTGCTGCCAGACCAGGGCGATGAGCTGAAGCAGGTAGCCGCGAATCATGATGGTCGAGCCTATTGCGCGCCGCTGGTCTTCCTTCATGATGGCTTCGCACAATAGGCGCGCCGTGGCGGCATTGGCCTCGTCCAGCACGAAATCCATCTGCTCCTGGTACAGAAACGGCGCCAGTTCGGGAGCGCGCTCCACGGGAACATCCTCCAGGTCCAGCATATCCACGTCGAGCGATGGCAACAGGTATTTTTGGCTGGCGTTCAGGATGTAATAGCGGCTGCCCGCTACCGTGGGAATGAAGTGCGTTTTGTACGGCAGGATGAAGCATAGGGTGCCCGGCCGGACCGGGCGGTTCACTCCGCCGAGGAAGTGCTGCGTGGCGCCTTCGAGCTGCGCATGGATCTGGAAATACTCATGCCGGTGCGGGGCTGGATTCGGCAACGCCGTATCCTGGTCGCGTATCCCGAAATCCGCATGCGAGGCGCGTTCGGACATACGGTAGTTGGCCGGCATGGCTCCCGGCTTAGCATTCGGCGCGTAAGCGGCGCCATCGGCGGCGTCAAGCGGCATCGCAAACCTCCATAAGGCCTCTCCACCCAAGCTCGATAGCGGCCCGCCCGGATTGAGACAGGCATCTTAACACCGGCCCCTATCCATCGTCGTTCAGTATCCCTTCTGAAAGAACATCCGAGAAGATACCGGAGTAATCGCGGTTCATCCGCTCCACATAGGCCCTTTCACTCTCGCCCATTTGCCTGACATGCGGGTTGATCCCCATGCGGGCCAGCCTGGACAGAACAGTGTGATAGGGATGGACTCTTTGCCTTCCTTCGAATGGGCCATCGACATAAACTCCAAGTGCCTTTGCTTGATACAGGTCCACCGCGATACTCCGCCACAAGGTGTTAAAGGAAAATTTGACCGCACACAATGATGGGAACTGTTTTGGATATTTCAAGGGCGATGAAAGCACCTTGCGTCCAAGCCTCCGCCGGCTATGACATCCTAATTATATAGAAATATAATTTCACTTTTTGTTTCATAAGAGAAATGACGCGGCGAAGATGTTGCAAGCCAACTTCGTCGAGGCGCCGGCCGGATGGCAATACGGCCATTCGAGCCGGCCGTAAGCAATCACTTTCTATTGGGCAGATCGCAGGGGTCGCGCAATGCGCGGTACGTGGACGACTTCATCCGGGCGGCACACGCCGTTGCCAAATCGAAGAACATATAGACGCTCCCAACGATTCCGCAGTACAGCAACGGCGAAAAAGAAAAAGCCCTGAATCAACAGGGCTTTCGCTTGAGCAAATATTGGCGGAGACGGAGGGATTCGAACCCTCGATACGGGTATAAGCCGTATGCTCCCTTAGCAGGGGAGTACCTTCAACCTCTCGGCCACGTCTCCGGAAATAGGTCGCTATTCTAGCATGATATTTTCAGGCGCTTCAGGCCCTCGGCGCCGCCATGCATACCTATTCCGTATTCAAGCTCATTTGCCGTAATCGGGGCTTTGCAGCTCATGGTAATCGTAACGTTGCCGCGCCTCGTCCAATCTGACGCCATCGCGGATGTCGTCGCGCAGGCGCGACTCCTTCTGGGTGATGTCCTCGGCAATGTCCAGTAATTTCGGCACTTGCGCTTGCGGCAGCACAACCACACCGTCTGCATCGCCGCGTACGATGTCGCCTGGGCATACCTTGACACGGCCTATCGTTACCGGCACTTGCAGCGCCTTCAACCGGATACGGCCTTTTCCGGTTCTCATCCATGTATCGCGGCTGAAAATGGGATAGCCAAGTTCACGGCACAAGGCCACATCCCGATTGTTTCCGTCAATGACTGTCCCAGCCATGCCGCGGCGATGCGCCATCTCGGTCAGGATGTTTCCCCAGGTGCCCACATCGTCTCGACCCTGGTTGTCGATTACGATAACGCTGCCGGGCGCTACGTCATCGATGAACTCGCCGACATTGCCTTGTTTGTCGTCGGCCGACTCGTACAGGACAGTGTAGGCGCGCCCCGCCATGCGAAACCCCGGATCGCATGGCCGGATCTTATAGCACTGGCCGACTATCGCCAGGCGGTCGAGGGCATCGCTAAGGGCTGCGCAGTCGAGACGCGACGCACGCGCTACTTGTGCGTCATTTTCATCAATACTCATGCTAGTTCTCCAGATTCAATTTACAGAAGCTTCCTTGAAAGCGAACCGGCGCACCCTGAACGATGCGCCGGCCATCATTCGATGGAAATGCCGGCGTCGCGGATGACGGGCTGCCAGTAGTCGATGTCCCGGCGCACCTGCTCATCCAGTTGCGTAGGCGACATATAGCGCACCTGGACTCCGACATTGACCAGGGCGGTCCGCACAGCCTCGGTCTTCAAGGTCTGCTCGACGGCGCTGCTTAGCTTTGCAATGGTCGCCGCGGGCGTACCTTGCGGGGCGAACAAGGCCACCCAGGCATCGAGCTCGAAGCCTGGATAACCGGCTTCGGCAGTCGTCGGCACGTCCGGCATCAAAGGAATACGTTCCTTGCTGGCGATAGCCAGAGGGCGCAGCGTACCTGCGGCAACAAAACTCGCCAGCGAAGGCGGCGTCGCAACCGTCATCTGAACATGGCCGGCCAGGACGTCCTGTATCGCCGGTCCCGCTCCTTTGTAGGCGATATGGGTGACTTCTATACCGGTACGTTGCTTGAACAGCTCCATCCCTATATGCGGGACGGAGCCCGCCCCCGGTGAAGAGTAGTTCAGTTCACCCGGATGCTTCTTGGCATAGGCAACCAAGGCCTCGAGCGACTGCATCGGCATGCCTGGGTTCACGGCGACGAGGTGGGGCGACACCACCAACATGGCCACCGGCGAAAAGTCCTTGATCGGATCCCACGAGAGCCGTTTGTACATGACCGGATTGCCCACATGGAACATCGAGTACCCCGCCAGCAGGGTATAGCCGTCGGGGTTGGACCGGGCCACATAGGTCGCGGCGATATTACCGCTGGCCCCGGGGCGGTTCTCGACCACCACGCTCTGCCCCAGAATGTCGCCGAGGGTGGGAGAAACGATACGCGCGACTTGGTCCAGGATGCCTGCCGGGGTGACAGGAACGGTGATCTTTACTGGCTTGTCGGGAAAATTGCCCGCCTGCGCCAAGGTCAATCCGCTTGTAATTACTGAAATGATGCCAATTATCAGCCTTCTCATAAGGTGTCTCCTTGGTATTATTGATGGCTGTAATATAATATTGGCTCCTCATAATTACACAACAACTATTTGGAATAATTATGGACGTACCCACAGCCGGGACCCAGAGCACCCCGGAGCGCATCCGCCAGCTCTTGATGAAAGACATCGAAAAGGGTATTTTGCGTCCCGGCCAGCTGCTCGATGAAAAGCAACTGGCGTCCAGGCATGGCGTATCACGCACGCCCGTGCGCGAAGCGCTATTGATGCTGACTATGCAGAAATTGGCGGTTGCCGTACCGCGCGCCGGAACCTTCGTGCACAAGCCGCCGGCTGACGAGTTGATCGCCCTGTTGGAGTTCCTGGGAGAATTGGAAAGTGTCGCGGCCAAGCTTGCAGCCCAGCGCATGACAGCGGAGCAGCGCGCTTTGTTGGCGAGGATTCATCAAGAATCGGAAGCCCTGGTGCTGGCCGGCGACCGCACAGGGTACGAAGCCCGCAATTTGGCGCTGCACGAGATGATCTACGTGAGTAGCGGCAACACCGTGATCCATGAGGAAATCAATAATGCGCGGAGGCGGCTATCGAATTTCCGGCGCCATGTCTTCGACCAACCCGGGAGACTCCGGGTTTCATATGACGAACATCAGCCTCTGGTGGCGGCATTGCTGTCGGGAGACGGACCTTCAGCAGCACAAGCGATGCACGATCACATCATCGGCAAAGGGAAGGCATTTGCCGATCTGGTGCTGGTCAATAAATAAAGCGGCGGAGCCGGGCGCCGAAACGCCCGCTCCCTGAATTGCTCAAGTAGCGCTTTGCTCCTGATCCAGGCCAAAGGCCTTGTGCAAGGCGCGCACGGCCAGTTCCATGTATTTGTCGTTGATGATGACCGAGGTCTTGATCTCGCTGGTGCTGATCATCTGGATGTTGATGCCCTCTTCCGACAATGTGCGGAACATCAGGCTGGCCACACCCACGTGGCTGCGCATGCCTATGCCCACGATGGAGACCTTGCAGACCTTGTCGTCGGAAACGATTTCGCCGGCGCCCACGGCGGGACCGATCTGGTTCTTCAGCAGATCGAGCGTGCGGGCGAAGTCGTTGCGGTTGACGGTGAACGAAAAGTCGGTCGTGCCCTGAACCGACTGGTTCTGCAGAATCATGTCGACGTCGATGTTGGCGGCGGCGACGGGGCCCAGGATCGAATAGGCAACGCCCGGGGTGTCGGGTACGGCGAGCAAAGTGACCTTGGCTTCGTCACGGCTGAAGGCGATGCCCGAAACGACGGCAGCTTCCATTTTTTGATCTTCCTCGAAAGTAATAAGGGTGCCCGAAACCATTTCTTCTTCGAGCGGTATCAGGGGGTCCGTCAGCGAAGACAGCACACGCACCGGCACATGGTATTTGCCGGCGAATTCCACCGAGCGTATCTGCAATACCTTGGAACCCAGCGAGGCCATTTCCAGCATTTCCTCGAAGGACACGACATTCATGCGGCGCGCTTCAGGCACGACCCGGGGATCGGTGGTGTAGACGCCATCGACATCGGTGAAGATAAGGCATTCGTCGGCCTTCAGGGCGGCAGCGACCGCGACAGCGGAGGTGTCCGAGCCGCCACGGCCCAGCGTGGTGATGTTGCCGTCGTCGTCTATGCCCTGGAAACCCGTCACGATGACCACGCGGCCCGAGTCCAGATCGCCACGTATGCGGGTGTCGTCGATGGAACGGATACGGGCCTTGGTGTAGGACGAGTCGGTGCGGACCGGGACCTGCCAGCCGGTGTAGCTGCGAGCCGCCACGCCCTGCGACAACAGGGCCATGGCCAGCAAGGAACTGCTGGCCTGCTCGCCCGTTGCGGCCAGCATGTCGAGCTCGCGCGTATCGGGCTGGGGCGAAATTTCCTTGGCCAGACCCAGCAGGCGGTTGGTTTCGCCCGACATGGCCGACGGAACCACGACCACCTGATGGCCGGCCGCATGCCATTTGGCCACGCGCCGCGCCACGTTCTGGATGCGCTCCACCGAGCCCATGGACGTGCCGCCATATTTGTGAACTATCAGGGACATCTTCTACTCTGCGTTAAAGAGACACCAATCCGAATGAGTGCCGGACCATTTATGCACGGCGCAAACGCGCCGGACAAGCAAAACGGACTATTTTAGCGTGTTTCGCGAGGGGCGTTTTTAGCGCTCGAACGGCAGATCCAGGAATACGCGGCCTTTGACGCAGCGTATCAAGGCCTGCCCATGCCTGACCCGCATCTGCCTGTCATGCCCCAGGGCATGCAGGCCGCGCATCTGCCGCATGAGATCCTGCAGCCGTGCATCGGTCGGCATGCGCTGGCCCAATTGCGCCAGCCAATACCGCAATACCAGCGCCTGCCTGGGCCGGGACAACAGCCGCCAGGCGGCCAGCGAAAAATCCCTTCCGTCCGCGCCCGGGTCCAGCCCTTCGAAATCCTGCCGGGCCACGTCATCGAGAATTTCCCTGACTTCGGCGCCCTGCCGGGCATGGCGGGCCAGTGCGCCTTGCCAGCCCGGCCAGCGCCGATCCAGCTCGGGCGCCAGGCGTTCGCGCACCGCGGCGCGGGTGTATTGATCGTCGGCATTGGTGGGATCCTGCACGGGCTCCCAAGCGCTGATCTCTTGGAAGGCCCGCGCCTGCTCCAGTATGGCGGCCCGTTCAATGTCCAGCCAGGGCCTCAGATAGGTCAGGCCGCCCCGCCGGACCATGGGCGCCATGGCGGCCAGGCCGATCGGCCCCGCGCCGCGCAACAGGCGCAGCAGCACGGTTTCGGCCTGGTCGTTGCGGTGGTGGGCCAGCAGCACATGCTCCACACCGGCCAGGGCGGCCAATTGGCCGAACGCCTTATAGCGGGCGTCGCGCGCGGCGGATTCGATGCCGCTGCCCGCGCCAAGGTCGACCGACACCGTCAGGCTATGGCATGGCAACTCCAGGCTTTGCGCAAGATCGTGCGCATGCGCCTGCCAGCGGTCCGCGGGTGCTTGCAGGCCGTGATGAACATGGAAACAATGCAATTCGATGCCGTGGCGCCGGGCATGCAGGGCCGCATGCACCGCCAGCATGGCGGAATCGGCCCCACCGCTCAGGCCGACGGCGATGCGCCCCGGGCTTTCCGGCAAGCCGGCAAGAGCATCGCCGACCGCCTGGATCATGGCGGCAGACCCGAAGCTGCGCCAGAAGCCCTCGCTAAGCATGCCTGCCTAACGCGCTTCCTGGAAGCGGCCGTAGGACATCAGGCGTTGCAGGCGCTGCTCGATAAGCTGGTCGGTCGACATGCCCGACAGCTGGCGCAGGGAGTCGGACAAGGCGCGGCTGAGCTGGCGGGCCATCACCACGGGATCGCGATGGGCGCCGCCCACCGGCTCATTGACGATGCGGTCGATCAGGCCCAGCTCTTTGAGGCGGGGCGCGGTGATCGCCAGGGCCTCGGCCGCCGTGGATGCCTTGTCGGCGCTGCGCCAAAGAATCGACGCGCAGCCTTCGGGCGAAATGACGGCATAGGTGGAGTACTGCAACATCATGACCACGTCGCCCACCGCGATGGCCAGCGCGCCGCCGGAGCCGCCTTCGCCGATGATGGTGGAAATGATGGGCACCTTGAGCTCGGCCATGGCATACAGGTTGTGGCCGATGGCTTCGGACTGCCCGCGCTCTTCGGCGCCTATGCCCGGGTAGGCGCCCGGCGTATCGACGAAGGTGAAGACCGGCAGCTGGAACTTCTCGGCCAGGCGCATCAGGCGCAGGGCCTTGCGGTAGCCCTCGGGACGGGGCATGCCGAAGTTGCGCATGGCGCGCTCTTTGGTGTCGCGCCCTTTCTGATGGCCGACGACCATGCAGGGCGTGCCGTTGAAGCGCGCCAGCCCGCCCACGATGGACAGGTCGTCGGCATACATGCGGTCGCCGTGCATTTCGTGGAAGTCGGTAAAGATTTCACGCACGTAGTCCAGCGTATAGGGCCTTTGCGGATGACGCGCCACCAGGGCCGTCTGCCAGGGCGTGAGCTTGGCATAAATGCTTTTGGCAAGCGCCTGGTTCTTCTGCTGCAGCCGCCCGACCTCTTCCGAGATATCGACGGCTGAATCGGTCTGAACGAAACGCAGCTCTTCGATCTTGTTTTCGAGCTCGGCCAGAGGCTGTTCAAATTCCAGGAAGGTATTACGCATAAGGGCTTGGTATCCAGATTAGAGCATTCGCGTTGGGTCAGTACTGCACCGAGGCGGGATCAAGGCTGCGCCACAGGTACCAGGTCGCCACCGTGCGCCACGGCGCCCATGCCTGGGCAACTTCCCGTGCCTCGAAACGCGAAACGGGCTCACCGCTAAAGTAGTGTAACGAAATTGCCTTCAACAGACTCGCGTCGTCCAGCGGAAGGACGTCGGGCCGCTGCAGGTTGAAGATAAGAAACATCTCGGCGGTCCAGCGCCCGATGCCGCGTATGGCGCACAAGTCGGCGATCACTGCCTCATCGTCCATGGCGCTCCAGGAAGCGGGTTTTATCTTTTTTTCGGAAAAATGCGTGGCCAGGTCGAGGATGTATTCGGCCTTGCGCTTGGACAGGCCGGACAGGCGAATGTCGGTTTCGGCCAGCCGGATGACGCAACGCGGGGACGGATCCCGGCCGCAGGCCTCGGTAAAGCGCTGCCACATGGCGTCGGCCGCCTTGACGGATATCTGGTGGCCGACGATGGCGCGCGCCAGGGTCACGAACGGCGGGGCCGCCGGAGCCAGCCACTCGGACTTGTGGCGCGGGATCAGCTTTCTAAGGATGCGGTCGCGACCCATGAGCTCGGTGGACGCTTCGTCCCAAAAACCCGGCTTCTCATGCCCTGCGACTAGGCTTTCTGACATGACCCTCCCCTTCCTCAAGCCCGACGCCATTGGGTGACGCCGCCCGCTTTATCTTCGAGTTCGATGCCGGCTGCCTGCAATACATCGCGAATGCGGTCGGCCTCGGCAAAATTGCGATCTTTCTTCGCCGCGGCGCGCTCACCGATCAATTCCTGGATGCGCTCGCCGGACAGCGTTTCGGCCGCCGCCGCTCCCCGATGATAACGGGTGGGCGATTGCAGGTAGGCGGCCGGATCGGATTGCAGCAGGCCCAGTATGCCGCCCAGGGCGCGCATCAGGCCCGAGGCCTGGCCGGACCCGTCGCGGTTGGCCTCGCCGGCCAGTTCGAACAGGGCCGCAACGGCGCCGGACGTGTTGAAATCGTCGTCCATGGCCGCGCGGAACGATTGCGATGCGGGATGGCTCCAGTCGATCCCGGCGTCCACGGCCGGCACATTGTGCAAGGTCTGGTACAGGCGATCCAGCGCGTTCTGCGCATCGAACAGATTGTCCGGCGCGTAATTCTGCGGACTGCGGTAATGGTTGCGCACGATGAAAAAACGCAGCATCTCGGCTTCGCGTGGATTCACGCCGTACGCGGCCTGGTCGTCCGGCAATTGCGGGTCGGCCGCAATCGTGGCACGTATGGTGCGAAAGTTGCCCAGCGATTTCGACATCTTGTCGGCATCGACCATGAGCGGTCCGCAATGCATCCAGACCGAGGCCATCGTGCCGCCGAAAGCACCTTCGGTCTGGGCGATTTCATTCTCGTGGTGCGGAAATTTCAGGTCCGGACCGCCCCCGTGGATGTCCAGCGGCTGGCCCAGCAGCGCATGGCTCATGGCCGAGCATTCGATATGCCAGCCGGGCCGGCCCAGGCCATAGGGCGATTCCCATTTGGATTCGGACGGCTCGTCGGCCTTGGCGGCCTTCCACAGGACGAAATCCAGCGGGTCGCGCTTGGCCGATGCCACGGCCACCCTTTCGCCGGCGTGCAAGTCGTCCAGCGACTTGCCCGACAGCTTGCCGTAGCCGGGAAAATCGCGCACGGCGTAGTTGACATCGCCGTCTTCGGACTGATAGGCCAGGCCATTGTCTTCCAGGCGCTTGATGATGCCGAGCATGTCGCCCACGTAGGCCGTGGCTCGGGGTTCCACGTCGGGGGGCTGCACGCCCAGCGCGCGCTCATCGGCATGCATCGCGTCGATATAAAAGGACGTGACCTCGCCCATCTTGCGGCCGCTTTCCACCGCGCGCCGTATGATCTTGTCGTCGATATCGGTGATGTTGCGCACATACCTGACCTGGTAGCCGCTGTGGCGCAGCCAGCGCTGCACCACGTCGAAACTCACCAGCATGCGCGCATGGCCCAGATGGCAGAAATCGTAGACCGTCATGCCGCATACATACATGCCGACCTTGCCCGGTTCTGCGGTTTTCAATGGCTCTTTGGCGCGTGAAAGGGTGTTATAAATGTGCAGCATGTGCAGGTAAATGTCTGTCTGTAAATACGATTACGGGCCCGATCGGTACAGGCCCGGTTGCGGTAAACTCGGCGCGAGCCGGCAAGCAAGGCTAAAATGGCGGTCGATAAGTATAGCAAGCGGACAAAACCGACGCTGGCCCGCGCGGCCCGTTTTTTATTCAATGCCGCTGCCATGCCGTCAACACAACCCTTACATATAGGCGCATAAGCTGTGTTTCGAATTTTGAGCCCCGCAGTCGCGATCGCCCTGGTTCTGGGCGGGCTTTCGGTCCAGGCCGCCACGGCGCAGGCGCCCGGCCCCGTACCGCAGGTCGATCTTAACGCGTCACTGGAAAATGATCCAGGCAAGGCCGTTACCGGCGACAAGCTGTTCAATGATCCGCCTCCCGCCGAAGGCGGCTGGAAAGGGCTGGCCAGGCTGCTGGAGGCCCTGACGCCCGGCGTCGATACGGAAATCCCCCTGACGGCTTCGCAGATCACCGATCGCATCAGCCAGATGCTGGATCAAGGCCGCAACGAAGAAGCACTGCAAGTCATCCAGAAACGGACCGCCCAGCTGGAACAACAGGGCGGCATCGGCACCGACGTCCAGCTGATGTTCCTGCACGGCCGGGCACTGGCGGCGCTGGGCCGCCATGACCAGGCCATCGACCTCTATCGCCAAATGACCACGCTCTATCCGGAACTGCCGGAACCCTGGAACAATCTGGCGGCGGAATACGTCAAGCAGGGCAAGCTGGACATGGCGCGCGACGCCTTGTCGATGTCGCTGGCGGCCAACCCGAACTACGGTACCGCCAAGGCCAACCTGGGGCAGGTACAGCTTATGCTTGCACAGGAATCCTTTCGCAACGCCGCCCGGCTGGGCGTGGGCAGCGCCCGGTCCAAGGCCGAGCAGACCGCGGAAGTCCTGAAAAAATAACCCTATTCCATTACTTCGCAATCGTCCAGGCAACATCAGCATGCATCTTATTTCACTACTTATCCGACCGCTCGGCCCATCGCTGCGCGTTTTCGGCCTTGCTTGCGCCGCGTCGCTCGCCCTGTGCCTGGGCAGTGTCGCGCAAGCGGCCTCACCATCCCCTACCCAAGGTAAATCTATGAGCACAACTCCCCGCGTCAAACTGCAAACCAGCCAGGGCGACATCCTTATCGAACTGGATGCCGAAAAAGCGCCCAAGACCGTCGAAAACTTCCTGACCTACGTCAAGGAAGGCTTCTACGACGGCACCATTTTCCATCGCGTCATCAATAATTTCATGGTCCAGGGCGGCGGCTTCGATGCCGGCATGAAGCAAAAGCAGACCCATGCCCCCATTGAAAACGAAGCCAACAACGGCCTGAAGAACAACCGCTACACCCTGGCCATGGCGCGCACCGCCGATCCCCATTCCGCCACGGCCCAGTTCTTCATCAACGTGGCCGACAACGATTTCCTGAACTTCACCTCGCCCACGCCCAACGGCTGGGGCTATGCCGTGTTCGGCAAGGTCGTCGAGGGCACCGAGGTCGTGGACAAGATCAAAACGGTGAAAACCGGCAACAAGGGCTTCCACCAAGACGTTCCGGCCGAAGATGTCCTTATCGAGAAAGCCACGGTCGTTGAATAAGCTGCGGCTGGCGGGCACGGTCTGGATCGCCTCGGACATCCATCTGGGGCCGAATACGCCAGCCACCGCCCGCGCTTTCCATCAGTTTCTGGATCAGGCATGCGCCAAGGCGGATGCCTTGATTTTATGCGGCGACATCTTCGACGCATGGATAGGCGACGACCTGGCGCTGTCGGAACCCCCTTCCTGGCTGTCCGAAACGCTGGAAAAATTCAGGCAGGTCTCTGAAAAAATACCGCTGTGGCTGGGCCGCGGCAACCGCGACTTCCTGATGGGGCGCGTGCTGGCCGGGCATGTCGGCGCCCAGGTATTGCCCGACAGCGTATGCCTGGACACCGACGCCGGCCTGATCCTGCTGTCGCATGGCGACGAATACTGCACCGAGGACCGGGGCTACCAGCGCTTTCGCCGGCTCGTGCGCTGTCCCGCGGTGCAATGGCTTTTCATGCGCCTGGGCCTCTCCGCCCGGCGCGGCATCGCCGACCTGGCGCGCCGGCGCAGCATGGCGTCCAATCGCCACAAGCCCATGAGCATCATGGACGTCAGCCCGGCGGCCATCGAGCGGGCATTTTCAGGCGCCGACGCCGACATCATGGTGCACGGCCACACCCACCGCCCCCAGGTCCATCGTCTGATGGTCGACGGAAGGGAGCGCCGCCGCTATGTGCTGCCCGACTGGGATTACGACCACGGCGGCGACCCGCGCGGCGGCTGGCTGGCGATCGATGCCGCCGGCCCGCATTTGAATCAGGCGTCGAAGTCCAGCTGAAGCCCGGCGATATCGCCGCGCTGGCGCACCTGTACGCGGCGCGCAAGCCGGCTTAAAAGGTAAGCGGTCATGTGCGCCGTGGCGTCGGGATCGTTGATCATGGCGTCGGCGCCGGGCGCCGCGTCGCGGGGGGCCGGCAAGGCCTGGCCCTTGTACGAAAACCTGACCCGCAGGGCGTATTCGTCGAAACGCGTCGTGACTTCCAGCTCGGCCTGCTCGGGAGAGATCCGGCCGCTGTGCGCCAGGAGGTCGAAGGCCTGCCATACCGCCTGCTCGGCGCGCTGCACGGCATCGCGCCTGGCACCCCACAGGCGCCCCTGATTCTCCATGAACCGGTTCAGGTCGTCAGCCGTGGTGGCATCCAGCTTGAATGCCTGCCGCGTACGGCGCGAAGCGCCCAGGCGGAACAGCATGGTCAGGATCAAGGCCACCAACGTGCCGTTGGTCACGCCCGCCAGGTCCATGAAACCCGCCAAAGGTTGATATTCCAGCCCGGCCACGATGTAGCGATGCGACACACCCACGATCAGGCCCACGCCCAGGGCCAGGGAGCGCCTGTCGTCCAGCATGCGCGAGGCCACCAGTTTCAGCCCCGCCATCAGCAGGAAGGCGGCCAGGTACAGCAGCAATGCGGAAATGACCGGTCCGGGCACCAGCAGCCACAAGATGATCAACTTGGAACAAAACGCGGTGACGACCAGAAAGCCCGCCACCCAGTAACCCAGGTAGCGGCTGGCGCAGCCCGAGCTTGCCGCCAGGCCCACCGCGCCGCCGCTGGCCGACTGCGGCATCGCATTGATGAAGGAGGCCACTATGTGCGTCAGGCCTTCCGCCCGCAATCCGCGGCCATAGGCGCGCAGGTCCGGCCTGTGCCAGTCCACGTCGGCCGTGCGCTGGGCCACCGTCTGGGTGCCGACGGATATCAATGAAAAGGTCAGCCCGATCAGCATATAAGGCAGCACCATGCTCGCATCGAAATCCCAGCCGAAGGCTGGAAGCGTCGGCATGCGCAGCCACGGGACGGCGGAAATATACGACAGGCTCTCCGGCTGGATCAGGCCCAGCACGCCGGCCAGCACGCTGCCCGCCAGCAGGCCGAACAGCGCGGCGAACAGCCGCAGGCGGGATCTCAGCCAGATATGGCAGTACACCATGACAAACAGGGTGAACGCCGCCGCGCTGAGTTCGATATTCGATGCGCCCGATCCGTCGGGCGAATGGAACAGCAGCTTCAGGCCTATCTGGCCGATGCTGACCCCGGTCAGCATCACCATGAGCCCGGCGATCTCGACGGTGAAGATGCTGCGCAGGCGGACGATGACGACGCTGAAGACCAGTTGGGTCAGCCCCGCTATGCATACCATGCCGTAGGCCAGGGGCAAGCCGCCCGGGTGGCTGCTGGCCAGGAACATGACCGCGAACACCGTGGGCGTGGCTTGCAGCGGATAGTAATAGCCCGATCCTATGCCCCAGCGGTTCAGTATCTGCAGCAGTATCGAGAAGGCGCTGGCGATCAGCGAGGCGGCGGCGACGTCCAGGAAATTGCTGGATGCAAGATGGAAGCCGGTTTCGTGCAGGAACAGATTGGGCACCACCAGCAAGGCGCCCAGGAAGGCCATTTGCTGCAGCACCAGGCCCAGCGCCGTGGGCACGGGCAGGCGGTCGCTGATCCAGTAGACGATGTTGTCGGGCTTACGCATGCGTCATCCCTCCCTGTGTGCTTTTGAAAGGATGGACGCCATGCTTTCCCATACGTCAAATGACGGGCAAAAGCTGCATCGTACCGGGATCGGTTCGCCAAAGGTCGCCGGTTTCAAGGTCGAACCACCAGCCGTGCAGGGCCAGCGTGCCCTGATCGACACGTTCCTTGATCCACGGATAGGTAAGCAGATTGTGCAGCGAGCCGGTCACCGCGGCGCGCTCGGCCAGGCCCGGATTCTCTTTGAGCAGCTCCAGCGAAACCTTCTGGCGCTCCTCGGGCTTGTCGGCGTTCAGGTAGAGCTCGGTGGCGTTCATGGCCATCGACACCCATTCGCCGACGAATTCCCGGTCGGGCGGATGGCCGTCGGCCGTCGCCAGCATGGCCTTGATGCCGCCGCACTGCGCGTGGCCCAGCACGATGATGTGGTCCACCTTGAGATCGCGCACCGCATACTCGATCGCCGCGCCCGTTCCGTGCAGGCCGGAGCCCTGCTGGTAGGGCGGAACCAGGTTGGCCACATTGCGCACGGTGAACAACTCGCCGGGTTCGGCGGACAGCAGCACCCCCGTATCCACCCGGGAATCGCTGCATGCGATGATCAGAGTGGCGGGAGCCTGTCCCTTGGTGGACAGCGCATGCATCAGCTCGGGCGAATGTTTGTAGTATTCGCTGCGGAAACGGAGGACGGCCGCCTCGAAATGCGAAATATCCCTTAGATTATTCTGACAGCAATCGGCGGACATGGCGTCTCGTCCCATAAAATTAGTAACAAATTCCAGCGGCAAATTATATCGTCATGCGAGCTTGCGGCAAATGCTTATATCATCAGCCGTACAAGCCGTCATGAGCACCGCAGCCGGTCAGCGCGCCAGCAGCCAGATCAGCACCACCGCCCCCAGGGCGATGCGGTACCAGGCAAAGGGCCGGTAGGTGCGCCGCGAAACAAAGCGCAGCACGGCCCGCACCACCACCAGGGCGCTGACGAACGCGGCCACGAAGCCGACGGCGATGGCCGTCAATTGCGTGTCATCCAGCGCGCCGCTGTTGCGGTACAGGTCGTAGACCGTGGCCGCCAGCATGGTGGGCATGGCCAGAAAAAATGAAAACTCGGTGGCGGTCTTGCGCTGGATGCCCGCCATCATGCCGCTGATGATCGTGGCCCCCGAACGCGATGTCCCGGGCACCATGGCCAGGCATTGGGCAAATCCCACCACCAGCGCCTGCTTCCAGCTGATCTCCTCCAGCGCGTGGGCGGTGGCCCGCTGCGAGGACATGCTGTCGCCGGGTCCGGGCGCCTGCGCTGGGTCGGCGTGCTTGGCATACTGGGGCTTGCGTTCCACCCACAGCATGATCAGTCCGCCCACCACCAGGGTGAACACGAATACCGCCGGGCTATGGAACAGCGCCTTGATCTGCTTGATCATGATCGCGCCTATGACCGCCGCGGGCAGGAAGGCAATGAGCAGATTGCGCAGGAACAGGACTTCGCTGCGTTCTCCGGCCAGCGTCCCGCGTATCAACTGCCACAGGCGCGCCCGGAATATCCACATGACCGCCAGGATGGAGCCGAACTGGATGACGACTTCGAATACCTTGTCGTTGCCGGATGAAAAATCGATCCAGTCGCCTATCAGCAGCAGATGGGCCGTGCTGGACACGGGGATGAATTCGGTGAAACCTTCGATCAGGCCAAGAAACAGGGCCTTGAGCATGAACCACAAGCTATCAGTCATATCTTCTCATTGTCGATGTCGTCGGCCTGATGATACAGCCGCTCGACCTGCACCGTCGCAATGCGGCGCCCGTCCAGGCGGAGCACCGTAAACCGGAAGGTGGCGTGCTCCTGTTGAAGTTCGCAGCTATCGCCGGGGCGCGGCAGATGGCCGAAGCGCTCCAGCAGATAGCCGGCCAGCGTCGAATACCCTTCTTCCTCGTCGACCAGTCCATCGGTGTTGAGCAGCAGTTCCAGGTGGTGCAGGTCGGCCGCCCCGTCCGCGCGCCAGCGATTCTCGCCGTCGACCGCGATATCCGGCGTTTCGTCCTCGTCCGGGAACTCGCCCGCAATGGCCTCGAACACGTCGATGGGCGTCACCACGCCCTCTATGGCGCCGAACTCGTCGGTCACCAGCACCAGCTGGCCGCGCGAACGCTTGAGCGTATCCATCAGGCGCAGCACGCCTATCGATTCATGCACGATGATGGGGTCGCGCAGGCGCGACAGGCGCACGGCGCCATGCGTGATCAGGTCCGCGATCATCTCCTTGGCCCGTCCTATGCCGATCACCTCGTCCAGCGAGCCCCGGCAAACGGGGAAGAAACTGTGCGGCGCCTTGGCGATCTGTTCGCGCAGCGCATCGGCATCGTCGTCCAGGTCGATCCAGGAAATATCGTTGCGCGGCGTCATGATCGAATGGATGCTGCGGTCGGCCAGCGTCAGCACGCCGCTGACCATGTAGCGCTCCTCGTCGCCGAACACCTGCGCCGGCGCCTCGATCTCGGTTTCCTTCTCGGGCCCCGCCATGGGCCGCTTGCCCAGCATGCGCAGCACGCCCTCGGCGGTCCGTTCGCGCAAGGGGCGGCGTGAATCGAGCTTGCGCATATTGCGGCGCGCAAGCTGGTTGAGGACTTCAATCAGGACCGAAAACGTGATGGCGGCATACAGGTAGCCCTTGGGCACCGCAAAGCCGAAACCTTCGGCCAGCAGGGAAAAGCCGATGGTCAGCAAAAAGCCCAGGCACAAGATGACGACGGTGGGGTGCGCGTTCACGAAGCGGGTCAACGGCTTGGAGGCCACCAGCATCAGGCCGATGGCGATCGCCACCGCCATCATCATGATCTCCAGGTGATCGACCATCCCCACCGCGGTGATGACCGCGTCGATCGAGAATACGGCGTCAAGAATGACGATCTGAGTGACGATGACCCAGAAGCTGGCATGCATGCGGGAACCGGAAGCATGCGCGCTGCGGCCTTCCACCCTTTCGTGCAGTTCCAGCGTCCCTTTGAACAGCAGGAAGAAGCCGCCCACGATGAGGATGAGGTCGCGCCCGGAGAATTCCAGCGGGCCTACCGCGAATAAGGGCGCGGTCAGCTTGATCATCCAGGACATGACCGACAGCAGGACCAGACGCATCAGCAAGGCCAGCGACAAGCCCAGCACGCGTGCGCGATCGCGCAGCGCCGGCGGCAGCTTCTCGACCAGGATGGCGATGAAGATCAGATTGTCTATGCCCAGGACAATCTCGAGAATGACGAGGGTTAGCAGGCCGACCCATGCGGAAGGGTCCAGCATCCACTCCATCAGGCGGCTCCGTTATGGACGATGGTCAATCCTGCAGGTAAGCAAGCATTTGCGGGAATATCTTCGGCGTTGCAGCCAGCACGCTGCCGGTTTTCATCCAGCTCTGCTCGCCGTCGAAATCGGCGATCAGGCCGCCGGCTTCGAGTATGAGCAGACCCCCCGCGGCCACGTCCCAGGGCTTCAGGTTCAGGCCGCAGAAGCCGTCCAGGCGGCCCGCCGCCACATAGGCCAGGTCGAGCACGGTGGAGCCCAGGCGGCGCGCCGCGGCGCATTCGGAAAGCAGGCCGCCAAAGCGCGTGCCCGACACAGGGGCGGACGCGGAGCCCGGCACGTGCGCGCCCAGCAAGGCATCGTGATAGCGCGTCTGGCCCGACACCCGCACGCGCCGGTCGTTCAGGAACGCGCCGCCGCCGCGGCTGGCGGTAAACAGTTCATTGCGGGCGGGGTCGTAAACCACGGCCTGGGTCAGCTGGCCGCGCTGCGCCAGCGCGATCGAAATGGCGTAAATGGGCAGGCCATGAATGAAATTGGTGGTGCCGTCCAGGGGATCGATGATCCACTGGAACTCGGCCTGCTCGTCGCCGGACTGTCCGGCCGCCGGATGCGCGCCCGATTCCTCGCCCAGGAAGCCGTGGTCCGGATAGGCGGTGCGCAGCACATCGATAATGGCCTCTTCAGCGGCGTGATCCACTTCCGTGACATAATCTTTAGGCCCTTTGCGTGCCACTTGCAGGCGTTCCAGGTCGAGGCTGGCACGATTGATGATGGTGCCGGCACGGCGTGCCGCCTTGATGGCGGTATTGAGCATCGGGTGCATAAAATTCCGTAATTGAACAAAAACTGTTGAAGCCCGGCCTCGCCTGGCCCCGGCCACGTGCGCAAGGGGCGCGGGCCGGCATCAACACAATAAACCATGTATTTTAAATGACTCAGACGCATTCCCACGAAACGCAGGCGTTTTCCTCAGAAACACGGGGCTCTTCCGAAGGCGCGGCGGGGGCATTTTCCCGCGTCCGGTTCATTATGGTCCACCCCAGCCATCCGGGAAACGTAGGCGCGGCGGCCCGCGCCATCAAGACCATGGGTTTCCACGACCTGTGCCTGGTCGCGCCGCGCTTTCCCGACGTCCTGAATCTGCCCGAAGCGCAATCGCTGGCCAGCGGCGCCACCGACGTCCTGGCGGCCGTCAGCATCGTCCCCACGCTTGCGCAAGCCCTGGCGCCGACGACGCTGGCGTTCGCATTGACCGCCCGCGCCCGTGTGCTGGGCCCGCCGCCCTGCGATATCCGCCAGGCCGCCCTGGCCACCCGCGATCACCTGCAAGAGGCGGCGGGGCTGGTCGCCGTCGTGCTGGGCACGGAGCGCTCGGGGCTTACCAACGACGATATCGCCCTGTGCCAGCGCGTCTGCCATATTCCGGCCAACCCCGAATACAGTTCGTTGAACGTGGCCCAGGCCCTACAGCTGGCCGCCTGGGAATTGCGCTATGCGCTGGCCGGAGCGGCCGGCCTGCCGCTGCTGCCCACCACCGACGGCCAGCACGAAGCGGGCGCCCTGCCGGCGCCCAACAAGAAAGTGCAGGCCTTCATGGCCCATTGGGAGCAGGCGGTGACCGAAGTGGGGTTTCTGGATCCCCTGCATCCCAAGAAGCTCATGCCGCGCATGCGCCACATGTTCGGGCGCAACGGCCTGAGCCACGATGAAGTCGACATGATGCGCGGCCTGTGCACCGCCATGATCAAGACGGCGGCCAAGGCCAGGCGCTAAGCCCTCAGGCCGCCACGACAGGCAGGCCGGCCAGGCGCGAAAGCTCGGCCCGCCCCAAGCCAGAGGCATCGTCGACCAGGATCACCTTGCCGTCCTTCAGGTCGAACACCGCCAGGTCGGTATAGACCCGCGTGACGCAGCCCACGCCGGTCAGCGGATAGGTGCAGCGCTCCACCAGTTTGCTTTGCCCTTCGCGCGTCAGCAGCTCCATCAATACATAGACGGACTTGGCGCCTATGGCCAGGTCCATGGCGCCGCCCACCGCGGGTATGGCATCGGGCGCGCCGGTATGCCAATTGGCCAGGTCACCGAAACGCGAGACCTGGAAAGCGCCCAGCACGCAGATGTCCAGATGGCCGCCGCGCATCATGCCAAAGGAATCGGCATGATGGAAATAGGCGCCGCCCGGCAGCAGTGTGACCGGCTGCTTGCCCGCGTTGATGAGGTCGGGATCTTCGGCGCCCGGCTCGGGCGCGGGCCCCATGCCGATGACGCCGTTCTCGCTATGCAGCATGATTTCGCGGTCGGCGGGCAGATAGTTGGCGACCTTGGTCGGCAGGCCGATGCCCAGATTCACCACGCTGCCCTCGGGGATGTCCTGCGCAACGCGCGCCGCCATTTGTTCACGGTTCAGTCGATTCATTCCGATGCTCCCAGGGCAACCACGCGCTGCACGAAAAGGCCGGGGGTGACGATGGCCTCGGGGTCGAGCATCCCCAGCTCCACCACCTCGTCCACCTGGACCACGGCGATGCGGGACGCGGTGGCCATGATGGGTCCGAAGTTGCGCGCGGTCTTGCGGTAAACCAGATTGCCCCAGCGATCCGCACGCAGGGCCTTGATGAGGGCGTAATCGGCGTGCAGTGGATATTCAAGGATGTAGTCGCGCCCGTTTATCGCGCGCTGTTCTTTGCCTTCGGCCAGGGGCGTGCCCGCGCCCGTGGGTGTGTAGAAGCCGCCGATGCCCGCGCCCGCCGCGCGGATGCGTTCGGCCAGATTGCCTTGCGGCACGAGTTCCAGTTCGATCTTCCCGGCGCGATACAGGGCGTCGAACACATGGGAATCGGACTGGCGCGGAAACGAACACACGATCTTCCTGACCCGCCCCGCCGCCAACAGGGCGGCCAGGCCGGTATCTCCGTTGCCCGCATTGTTGTTGACAATGACGAGATCCCTCGCCCCCTGGTCCAGCAGGGCGTCGATCAGTTCCCGGGGCTGACCCGCAAGGCCGAAGCCTCCGACCATGATGGAGGCCCCATCGGGAACGTCGGCCAGAGCCTGGCGGGCGCTATCGAAAATCTTGGAGATCATGCCTTTTCCTGCTTGTGAGTACGATCATGAAAGCCAGATGGCCGGCTTTAAGCGGCCGGCCATCGTGGATTGCGCGCCCGGCTTAGTCGACGGTGGCGCCCGAAGCCTTGACCACCTTGGCCCAGCTTTCGACTTCGGATTTGATGAAATCGCCGAATTCAGCAGGCGAGGTCTTGGCCGGCACCGCACCCAGATCGGCCAGGCGCTTCTGCACGTCGGGCTTGGCCAGGGCAGCCAGTATGACGGTGTTGAGTTTCTTGACCACGTCGTCAGGCGTGCCCTTGGGCGCGATCACGCCGAACCAGGAGGACACGTCGAAATTCGGGTAGCCCGATTCTTTCATCGTGGGCAGGTCGGGCGCGGTCTGCGAGCGATCGGCCGTCGTCACCGCCAGCGCGCGCAGCTTGCCCGCTTCCACATGAGGCCATGCCGAAGGCATATTGTCGAACATGTATTGCACCTGTCCGCCGATGAGGTCGGTCATGGCCGGCGAACTGCCTTTGTAGGGAATGTGCGTGACATCGATATCGGCCACTTGCTTGAACAGCTCGCCCGCCATGTGGATGGACGTGCCGCTGCCCGAAGACGCGAAATTGAGCTTGCCCGGGTTGGCCTTGGCATAGTCGACCAGTTCCTTCACGGTCTTGACCGGCACCTGCGGGTTCACCACCAGTACATTGGGCACGCGAACGGCCAGGGCGACCGGCGCGAAGTCCTTGACCAGGTCGAAGCGCAGGTTCTTGTACAGCGTCTGGTTGATGGCGCTGGTGACGGCGACCATGTAAAGGGTGTAGCCATCGGGATCGGCGCGCGACACCATTTCCGTTGCAATGTTGCTGCCCGCGCCCGGGCGGTTCTCGATGACCACGGGCTGGCCCAGCGCATCGCCGATTTCCTTGCCTATGATGCGCGCGACCACATCCGTGGTGCCGCCCGCCGAGAATCCCACGACCATGCGGATGGCGTGATCGGGATAGGCCGCCGACGCGGCGCTCGAGAAGCCCAGGGAGCCCGCAATCAGCATGCTTGCAGCCAGCGCCTTGGCGCCTGCTAGTTTGGTATGAATTGGCACGTAGTGTCCTCCTTATTAAGTGTCCGTCTTATGGACAGTTCTATAATTGCATTTGAATTCTCGACCATATTTTCATTTTTTTAAACACACACGTACACACTGTGGACACTTCCGATACCGACACGGCCGGCTCCGGGCCCCGTACGCTACGGCGCGGGCTGCAAATCCTGCGCACTCTCCAGGAAAACCCCGAGTCCGGCCTGAACGTCAGCAGCCTGGCCCGCATCACGGGGCTGCAACGGCCCACGGTCTACCGCTTGCTCGCGGCGCTGGTCGAGGCGGGCTTCGTCAAGAACCTGTCCGGCACCAAGCGTTTCATTGCCAGCCAGCACGCCGCCGCCACCGCCATCGAACAGGATCCACGCATCGAACTGGCCTTCCCCGTCATGCAGAAACTGGCCGCCCTGACGGGCGACGCCGTTTTCCTGGTGGTCAGGGATGGGTATGAATCCGTAAGCCTGTGGCGGGAGATCGGCCCCTACCCGGTGCAGATCCTGGCGACCTTTGCCGGAAAGCGCCAGCCGCTGGGCGTGGGATCGGGGGGCATGGCCTTGCTGGCCAAGCTGGATGACCAGACCGTCGAAGACATCATCGCCCACAACAGCCACCAGCTGGAGCAATACGGCGGCATGACCGCGCGTGAAATGCGGCAGCTGGTCCAGAATACGCGCACACGCGGCTACTCGGTGGTGGGCAACTATGCGGTGCGCGGAGCGCTGGGTGTCGGCTGCGCCTTGTGCGACGCCAAGGGCCAGCCCTACCTGGCCATCAGCGTCACCGCCATCACCGAACGCATGCCGGCCACGCGCCAGAAGGAAATCGCCGGCCTGATACAAGAGGGCCTGAAGACCATCGCCGGCAAGATCTGAAGGCCGTAATACCGATGTGCCGGTCCGTCGGGCTTGCGCCACGCACGTGGAAACATCGGCAACCCCCTAGCGGATGGCCGCCTGGACCGGATTGGCATGGACTTCGCTGACGGGAATAGGCACTTTCAAGCCGGCCCTGGACAACACCTGCAAGGCATTGCGATACAGGTCGAAGCGCAGGTCCCAGTAGTTCGCGGAAGGCGTCCATACCCGTATGGTCACGATGGTCGTGCTTTCCCGGTAGCCGGTCACCAGCACCTGCGGCGCGGGTTCGGCCAGCACGTGCTGGTGCGACTCGACCAACTGGGCCAGTTCGCGCAGTGCAAGCTCGAGGTCGTCGCCATAGCGCACCGCCACCTCCACATCGAGCCGGCGTGTGGCGTTGCGGCTGTAATTGATGATGGTGCTGCCCCATACCAGGCTGTTGGGCAAGGTCAGGTGTATGCCGTCGGCCTGGATCAGATGGGTCAGGAACAGCCCCACCTCGGCAACCGTGCCATCGCCTTTTCCCACTACCGAAATCGCCTCGCCCGCCCGCAAGGGACGCAGCGCCAGCAGCATGATGCCGGCGGCGATATTCTGCAACGTGCCTTGCAAGGCAAGGCCGACGGCCAGGCCCGCCGCGCCCAGCATGGCGATGATGCTGGCGGTTTGAACGCCAAAGCGCGCCAGCACGGCAATGATCACGAATATGCGTATGGCCCAGACCGTCACGGTATAGACCATGGGAACGATGGTGGGATCGACCCTGGGCGACCTGGCAGCCAGCTTTCTGACGCTGCGGCCCGCCAGGGTCGAGGCTGACCACCCGACGACAAGCAGGATCAAGGTGACAGCCAGGTTCAGGGCAAGGTACTCCATGGCCGGCATGAGCGCCGATATTTCCTTGAGTTTTTCCAGCATGGCCGAATCCGCGAGGCTTGACGATAAGTCGAATGATACCCGCGTTTCCGCAGCGCCATGAAACACTGGAAGTTATCCACGCCAGCTGTGGACAAAACCAGGGAAAAGTACTTGATTACCCAAATTTAACGATAAGAATCAAACTCTTGAACAACAAGCGCGAAAATCATCCATCCGCCCCGCGCTTCGGCGGACGAATGGATGACGGACGTCCCGCTCGGTGTGGGACGGCGACGGTCAGGGCGAGCGCCCGCTGATCAGGCGCACCAGCACCATGACAATCGCAACGACGATCAGTATGTGGATAAAGCCGCCTATGGTGTAGGACGTCACCAATCCAAGCAGCCACAAAATAATCAGGATTACTGCAATCGTATAAAGCATATTGGCCCTCTCTTCGTCACGCGGACGTGTTTGTATTATTTACTTGCTTCATGGCCGACGACGCCGCCGACCGCCGCGCCGCCCAGGGTGCCCAAGGTGCTTCCCCCGGTCAGGACGGCTCCCCCCACTGCTCCGACACCCGCGCCTATCGCCGTATTCTTGCCTTGCCGTGACATCCCGCCGCATCCGGCCAGACCCGCCACTATCGCCAAGGTCACCGCACCCACCGCGAATCGTTTCATCGTTCTCATGGAATCGCTCCTTATAAATTGAACCGGCAACGGACTTCCCTGTTGCTTGGCTTCAGACAGGCAAGCGCCGTGCCCATGTGCCTGGGACCATACGGGGCACGGTACTTGCTGAATGCGGAACGACCCTGTCGGTCTTCAATCAGGAGAAACTTATGAAAAAATCCATCGCCATCGCCGCATGCTCGCTGCCCCTGGTATTTTCGACAGCCCTTTATGCGCAAACGCCTCCTCCCCAGGGCGGCGACGCTCCGGCGCCGGGCGCTCCCGGTACGCCCGCCCCAGCGCCTACGACGCCTCCCGCCGCACCGTCCGGCGGCGCGGCCGACACGTCGGCCAGCGCGGACATGACCGAAGCCATTACCGGCTGGAGCGTCAAGGACAAGATCATGGGTAATGCGGTCTACAACGAGAAAGACGAAAAGATCGGCGACATCAACGACGTGGTGTTGGCCAGCGACGGGAAGGCGGCCTATTTCATCGTCGGCGCTGGCGGATTCCTGGGAATGGGGGAACGCAGCGTGGCCATACCGTTCGATGAAATCCAGCAGACCGGCGACAAGCTGGTGCTGCCCGGCTACACCAAGGACCAGTTGAAAGCCTTGCCGAAGGTCGAGGTCGCCAAATAAAGCGGGCGACGGGGCCGGCAAGCACGCCTGAGCCCCGTCGGCTCACCTTCAGAGCAACACAAGGAGCACTGCGATGAATAACTCCGGCACGACCAAAAACGGCGAAGAACCGCCGACACCCTTCCCGACCTCGCAGGACAATCCCGCGGGCCATGAAGAAGCCCTGGACAGTGGACTGGAAGAAACATTTCCCGCCAGCGATCCTGTTTCCATCACCACCAAAAAGCCCGACACCGACGCGCCGGATGCCACAGGCGCGGAGCCCAGGAAGGCAGCCGGCCAGAAAGAAGAGAATCTGGACGAAGGACTGGAAGAAACTTTTCCCGCCAGCGACCCTGTTTCCATCACCACCAAAAAGCCCGAAGATCCCGCATCCTGAATGACTATGCTTGCGGGCATGTCCCGTCCTCCGGCCCCGGGAACCGTACTGATTTATGCGGCGCGCAAGGCGGAGCCCGAACATGAACGGGTGGTGCATTTCGAGCTGGGCAAACGCATAGCCGGCATACTGGGCGCCCCGTTCGGCGGCGCCTACCGCGAGGGCGTCGAGTACAAGCACCCCGTCTATCTCATCCCGACCGATACACTCATCGGGACGGAACTGGCGCGCCGCCTGGGCGTGAACCGCGAGGAGGACCTGTTCGGCGGGGTCGCTCCCCAGACCTTCGTTCCGACCAAGGCGATCACGCATGGGCTGCTCGGCCCGGACGCCTTCGCTCCCGAAGGCTGGTCGCATGAATTCAGCCGGCTCGTCCATGAAAGCGTCCTGGAAGGCATCACGGTCTTTTCCATCGGAGACGCCCAAAGGGCGGGCATTCGGCTGCTGCGCAAAGGTCCCGTGCGAATCAAGCCGGTGCTGGCGACCGCCGGACGCGGCCAGACGCTGATATCCACCCTGGACGAATTGACGGCGCTGTTCGAGCAAATGGACAACCGCCGCATCGCGGAGTGCGGACTGGTGCTGGAAGAGAATCTGGACGAGGTCGAAACCTTCAGCGTCGGCCAGGTGCGCATCGCCGGACTGACGGCCAGCTATGTCGGCACCCAATGCCTGACGCAGGACAATGTGGGCGAAATGGTATACGGAGGATCGGAGCTGACCGTGGTCCGCGGCGGCTTCGACCAGTTGCTGGAACTCGAACTGAGCCGCCCATGGCGGCTGGCCATCTCCAAGGCCCGCGTGTATGACGAAGCCGCCGCGGCCTGCTATCCCGGCCTGCTGGCATCGCGCCGGAACTATGACATCGCCAGCGGGATCGGCTGGGGCAAGGCCCCCCGCTGCGGGGTGCTGGAGCAGTCCTGGAGGATAGGCGGAGCCAGCGGAGCCGAAATCGCGGCGCTCGAGGCCTTCCACGGCGACGGCAGGCTGAACGCCGTCCACGCGCAGACCATCGAACTGTTCGGCTCAAGCCCGCGGCCGCCATCCGGCGCCACGGAGATATACCGTGGCATCGATCCCCAGATCGGGCCGATCAGCAAATACATAAGGATAGCGCCTTATGGGAACTAGCAGCGAACCCATCGAGATCGTCATCAACGATGAGCACATCGCCGGCACCTTCCTGTCGCCGCAATCGAAAGTGCCGGGAATACTGTTCGTCCACGGCTGGGGCGGAAGCCAGGAGCGCGACCTGGATCGCGCCCGCGGCATCGCCGGCCTGGGTTGCGTCTGCCTGACCTTCGACCTGCGGGGCCACGAACGGGGATCGGAGCGGCAAAGGACCGTGACCCGCGAAGAGAACCTGCGGGATATCATCGCGGCCTACGACACGCTGGCGCAGCATCCGGCCATCGACACCAATGCGATCGCGGTGGTCGGCACCAGCTACGGCGCCTATCTGTCCGCCATCCTGACAACCAGGAGGCCGGTCAAGTGGCTGTCGCTGCGCGTGCCGTCGCTGTACCGCGACGCCGAATGGGACATACCCAAGCGCCAACTGAACCGGGAAGACCTTGCCGTATATCGGGGGGCCCCGGTCACACCGGAGGAAAACCGCGCGCTGGCCGCCTGCGCCGCCTTCACCGGCGATGTGCTGATCATCGAATCCGAACACGACCACCTGGTTCCCCATGCGACCATCATGAGCTACCGCGCGGCATTCCGTAATTCGCATTCGCTGACGCATCGGGTGGTCGACGGCGCCGACCATGCGCTCAGCGAGAAGACCTGCCAGCAGGCGTATACCTCCATCCTGGTCGGCTGGATCACCGAAATGGTGGTGGGTGCGCGGGTCGGGAACCGGCCGGGCATTTCATGAAAGCCGGGTTTCGCCTACACTGACCGCGGCGTCCACGGAGCGGGCCCGATTCCTTGTGCCTGCTCTTGGCTTTCCAAGAACCGCACTCATATCGCGCGCATGACTCCTTTTTCCATACTCGACCTGTCCCCCATCGCCGAAGGCGGCTCCGCCGCCGCGTCCTTCCGCCACACGCTGGACATCGCCCAGCACGGCGAACGCTGGGGCTACAGGCGCTACTGGATGGCCGAACATCACGGCATGCCCGGCATCGCCAGCGCCGCGACGGCCATCCTCATTTCCCATGTGGCGGCCGGCACATCCACGATACGCGTGGGTGCCGGAGGCATCATGCTTCCCAATCACTCCCCTCTGGTCATCGCCGAGCAGTTCGGCACGCTGGAGTCGCTGTATCCGGGACGCATCGATCTTGGCCTGGGCCGCGCGCCCGGTTCCGATCAGGCCACCGCGCGCGCCCTGCGGCGCAACCTGGCCTCGGATGCCGACGAATTTCCCCGCGACGTCCTCGAGCTGATGGACTATATGTCGGACGAACCCCGCCAGACCGTCCAGGCGGTCCCCGGCCGAGGGTTGAACGTGCCCATCTGGATACTGGGCTCCAGCCTGTTCGGCGCTCAGCTGGCTGCCGCGCTGGGCCTGCCTTATGCCTTCGCCTCGCACTTCGCGCCCCAGCAATTGATGCAGGCCATTCAGTTGTACCGCAACACCTTCCAGCCTTCCATCCACCTGGACAAGCCCTATGTCATGCTGGGATTCAACGTCTTCGCGGCGGACACCGACGACGAAGCGCAGTTCCTGGCGACATCCTGGCAGCAATCCTTCGTGAACCTGCGCAGCGGTCGGCCCTCCCGTCTGCCTCCGCCCGTCCGCAACTACATGGAGCAGCTGGGCCCCGCCGCGCAGGATCTGCTGCAGCACGTCCTGTCGTGCTCGGCCATCGGCGCGCCCGACGCCGTTGCGCGCCAGCTCAAGGCCTTCATCGACAAGACCGGCGCGGACGAGCTCATGATCACCTCGAACATGTTCGACCACGCGGCGCGCCTGCGTTCCTACGAAATAACCGCCAGCCTGCGGGATGCGCTATGACTGAAGACAATTCCATTGCAGCGCGCCTGGCGCAGATCCTGCGGCGCATTGACGAGGCCGCCGTGGGCGCCGGCCGGACACCGGGCTCCGTAGCCCTGCTGCCCGTCAGCAAAACCTTTGGCGAAGCCGCCATACGGGAAGCGGTGGCCGCGGGCGTGCGCCGCTTCGGCGAAAACAAGGCCCAGGAAATCCGCAGCAAGTACGAACCCCTGGCGGACTGCGGCATAGACTGGGTCATGATAGGACATCTGCAAACCAACAAGGCCAAGGATGTCGCCCGCATGGCAAGCGAAATCCAGTCGCTGGATCGCATGGAGCTGGCCATCGCGCTGGACAAGCGCCTGCAGCAGGAAGGCCGCGCCATCGACGCCCTCGTCCAGGTGAAGACATCCACGGAACCCAGCAAGTACGGCCTGCCGCCCGAGCAGTTGCCGGACTTCCTGCGCCGCTTGGCCCGCGAAACCCCCACGCTGCGGGTGCGCGGCCTGATGACTCTGGCCATCAACGCCCCCGACCAGGACGCCGTGCGCGCCTGTTTTCGCAGCCTGCGGCAGTTGCGCGACCGCATGCTGGACGAAGCCATCGACGGCATCGAACTGGCCCGGCTTTCCATGGGCATGAGCGGCGACTTCGAGACCGCCATCCAGGAAGGCTCCACCGAAGTGCGCATCGGCACCGCCATATTCGGGGGCCGCATCTACGGCGACGATCATTACTGGCCGGAAAAAAAAAGCGGCGCCTGAACATCAGGCGCCAGCATGTCGGCACGACAAGGCCGCAGGTGGCGCGTGGCGTAGCTATTGGCCTGCCGCCGGCGCGACGCGCCAGATGGTGTTGGACAGGTCGTCGGCAATGATGAGCGCGCCGCGCGGATCCACGGTCACGCCCACCGGGCGGCCGCGAACCGTCCCGTCGCTGTCGCGAAAACCCGAAACGAAATCAATCGGCGGGCCGACCGGGCGTCCGCCCTGGAATGGGACGAAGACCACCTTGTAGCCAACGGGATCCGACCGGTTCCAGCTGCCATGCTCGCCAACGAAAACGCCGTCGGCGAATTTCTCGCCCATCGCGGGGGCAGAAAAAGAAACGCCCAGCGCCGCCACGTGCGAGCCCAGGCTGTAATCGGGCTTGATCGCCGACGCAACCTTTTCCGGGTTCTGCGGCCGGACGCGGTCATCCACGTTCTGGCCCCAATAACTGTAAGGCCAGCCATAGAAGCCGCCCTCGCGCACCGCGGTCAGGTAATCGGGCACCAGATTCGGGCCGATCTCGTCGCGCTCGTTCACGACCGCCCAAAGCTGGCCCGTGCCGGGCTGGATGGCCAGCGCGGTGGGGTTGCGCAAACCGGTGGCGTAAGGCTTATGCATTCCGCTTTCGGCATCCACCTGCCAGACCATGGCCCGGTCGACCTCCGCCGTCATGCCGCGCTCGGTGATGTTGCTGTTCGAACCGATGCCCACGTACAGCGTCCGGCCGTCCGCGCTGGCGGCCAGCGCCTTGGTCCAGTGATGATTGATTTCGGACGGCAGGTCCGTGACCTTCTCCGGCGCCCCCTCGGCCTTGGTCTGCCCTTCCTGGTAATCGAACCGCAGCAGCGCGTCCTGGTTGGCCACATAGAGCTTGCCGTCGACGAAGGCAAGCCCGTAAGGCGCGTTCAGATTGTCGGCGAAAACCGTTGACAGCTCGTAGACGCCGTCGCCGTCCGCATCGCGCAGCAGGGTCAGCCGATTGCCGCCCTTCACCGGGCTGGTGCCCCGTGACTTGATCTTGCCGGCGATCACGTCCTTGGGCTTCAGACTGGACGCGCTGCCGCCCCGGCCCTCGGCCACCAGGATGTCTCCGTTGGGCAGCACCAGGGTCTGGCGGGGGATCTTCAAGTCGGTGGCGATGGCACTGATGGTGTAGCCGTCCGGCACCGTCGGCCGCTTGTCCCCCCATTCGGCGGGCTCGGCGATGACCATGTCGGGCAGCAGGCCGCGCTGCGGCTGCGGAAGCTCGGGCGCGGCCCCGTATTGGGCGGGTTCCGTATCGCCGCCGCAGGCGGTCAATAATGCCGAAAGCGTAAAGATTGCAAGCAGTCCCGTGTATTTCATTTCGCTCCTCCGATGCGTGGTGTGCAGAAGCCGAACCATGTTGCCGCGCAGGCAAGCAGAGCCACGATGACCGACAAGACCAGGCCGGCGGGCATGCTGGCCCATGCGTCCCTTGCGTGCATCAAGGCATTCAGGAAGCCGAGCACCCAGGTGGCCAGCAATAACGCCGCATACAGCACGATGCCTCGCGCGCGGCGACGGGCGCGGCACAGGTCGACAATGGCGAAGATCAATGCGACACCGGCAAACACCAGGCCGCCGGCAATGAGCCAGGACGCGAAGTTGTTCCACTGGATTTGATAGGTGGAGGCGTAGGCGGCATCGCAAAGCGCCGCGCCAATGAAGAGGGGAAGGGTTCCAGCCAGCAGCAAGGCATGGAGTGGATAAATCGCTTCGGAATATCTGCGTTCGATGATGACGGCCATTACGACTTCCTCCTTGTGAATCAGGTGCTTACGGTGCTTATAACGGTCTGGCCGGGCAGCAAGCCGCGTGCCATGGGCGTGGCAGCGGTTCATCGATGGCTGGAATCCATACACGCAGAGGAGTAAACATGCGGGCGTGGAAGATAGATCGGGAGCGTTCTCCGCTATGATTTCGTTTAAAGTGCTACGAAATCGTTCTGGAGAATACATATGTTTGCGGGAATATTTCCTATACTCGCTACATTGCTTGCCATGGCCGCTACGTTCAGCAGCCCGAAACGAGCGAGGGGAATCTGGGCGGTCGCAGCGGTCCTGGTCATCGCCTGGGCGTTTTATCACGGCAGCTACCATGCGCCCGAACTCCGCCAACTGGGAGCTTGGTGATGAAGGCCGGGCATCTTTACGCAAGACTGGGTACGTTCGACGCCACCGTTCTGACAGGCATCGGCATCATGCTGGCCGGCGCTTTTTTCTTCCAGCTGGCACTGGGCGAGCTGCCTTGCGCACTTTGCTATTTGATCCGCATCTGCCTTCTGCTTTATTCCGTGGGGCTGCTGCTCAATCTGAACTTTGGCGCCAACCCCTGGAACTATTGCCTTTCGGCCGCAAGCGCCCTGATCGGATCGCTGATCAGCCTGCTGTTCATGTTCATCTCGGCGTATCCGGGCGCGCTGCCGACGGGCTCCGCGATATTCGGCCTGCACATGTACACATGGACATTCATTACGTTTACCGTCCTGATCTTTTATTGTGTTGGAAGTCTGGCCACGTGTGCGCTGGCAAGTCCCAAGTGGCCCGAACAGGACATCAAGCAGTCAAAAAGCAAACTTCAAAAGTTCGCCGCCGCGCTCGTGGTTGCGATGGCCGCCGCAAATTTGGCATCGGTGGCGCTTCAGCATGGGATGAATCCATTTGGAGGCTGGGGGCAGACTGAATATTTCCTGCTTAAATGAATAACAAAGGGGCTTGAAGCCCCAAACAAATCGCCTCCGGCCCGACGCTATACTGCAATCTTCCATGCCCGAGCGGCGACACCGGCCATGCGCCGCAATTCGTGCCAAAGCCTCGTCAACAATGCCACAATGGACTGTGGCACAGCTTGGTTGAGGCGCGCTTTTTGCAGCCCACGCATCAACTTCCATATAAATATCAAGATACTTACCGAAATTCTGGCAAACAATGAGCAGTAGTGTAAAAGTAGAAAACCACACCCCGATGGTGGAGGAAGAGAGGTCACCATCAGGGACAAAATCACTTATTTCTTTTTTATAATCAATATGTTATGAACTATGCGCCAGACCCCGCCATGACTCGCTTTTGGCATGGTTTGGCATGGTTTAGCGACCAATTTGTCCCAAATTTGTCCCAAGAAAGTAGCCCGTAACTTGGGGCATATCCCAGCGTGTGCAGGCATACTTTGCTGCACCTCACTGACGCCCTCCTGCACACCCCCAGACTTGCACGCCCTCCCCTCATTCTAGAGCACTCACCTCCGTCACACGGGAACCTTCTCACTTCCAAAATGTCAGATACTGATGTATAGTTTCTCACCAAATGAGGCGCGTTATGAACACACTACCCCAAGCCATCCTGAAGCAAGCGCAGTCCCTTCCTGAAGGAGGTGTCCTGTCGCCCAAGGAGTTCCTGCATCTCGGTAGTCGCGCCGCTATTGATCAGGCATTCTCCCGGCTGAGCATGGAGGGAAAACTGCTGCGCGTCGCCCGTGGCGCTTACGTCGCTCCGGTGTCCAGCCGATTTGGCTCGCGCGCGCCCTCTCCCGAGAAAGTGATTCAGGCACTGGCTGAACAAAATGGCGAGATCGTTGTACCTCATGGCGCCAGCTCGGCCAATGTCCTGGGGTTGACCCAACAAGTACCCATCCGTGAGGTCTACCTCACATCCGGAAAGACGCGCGAACTCACGCTTGGTCATTCGATCGTGCTCGTCAAGCATGCTCCGCGCTGGATGATGGCGCTAGGCTCACGACCCGCTGGCGCAGCGGTGCGTGCTCTGGCCTGGATGGGACCTACGCACGTCAGCAAATCTCTGGCGTCGCTGCGCCGCACCCTACCCAGTTCCGAATGGCAAACCCTGACGACCGCACGGGCAGGTCTGCCTGGCTGGATGGCTCAAGCCATCGGCAAGGAGTCCATGCATGGCTGAATCCTTTTTCGAACTCAGCAAAGAAGACCAACGCGAAGCATTGGAATATGCCCGCGCCCAATCAGGCCGCCCCGCCCATCTTCTGGAAAAGGACATCTGGGTGGTCTGGGCACTACACGCTCTCTTTGACTCCCCGTTAAAGGATGACCTGACTTTCAAGGGCGGCACGTCGCTTTCCAAGGTCTACAAGATCATCGACCGTTTCTCCGAAGATATCGACCTCACGTACGACATTCGCAAGCTGATCCCAGACTTGCTTGGCGATGACGGAGAGTTGCCAACCAGCCGTAGCCAAGCCAACAAATGGACCAAGGTTGTTCGAAATCGGCTACCTGACTGGATCACAAACGAAGTGCTGCCCGTTCTTCAGCAGGCACTAAAGCGAAACAATCTCGAAGCACAGATAGAGCTTGGTGGCCAAGATAACGACAAGCTACTGCTGCGCTACCCTGCCTTGATGCAAGGCACAGGTTATGTAGCACCGGTCGTCACACTAGAGTTTGGTGGCCGAGCCACCGGTGAACCCCATCAGATACATGAGGTCGCCTGCGATATCGCCGAGCACATCCCAGACATAGCGTTCCCAACTGCCTCACCACTGGTCATGAGCGTCAGCCGGACATTCTGGGAAAAGGCCACGGCAGCGCATGTATTCTGCGCACAAGGACGAATTCGTGGCGAACGCTACGCGCGGCACTGGCATGATCTGGCCGCAATCGCCCGAAGCCCTTATTTCGCCACAGCGATTTCCGACCGCGAAGTGGCAATGGCCGTTGCCCGTCATAAGTCGTATTTTTTCGTTGAAAAAGACGCTGAGGGGCAAGTCATTGACTATGTCACAGCGGCTACCGGAAACCTAAAGATTGTCCCGACCGCAGCCGCGAAGGCTGCTCTGGAAACAGACTACGCTGCCATGCTAGCAGACGAAATCATGATTGGTAATTCAGTGCCGTTCGACGAACTTCTAAAAGCGTGCGCGAATGTCGAGGCACGGGCTAATCAGTACATTACTGATAAAACTAACCAAAACCAACAGTCAGACAGCCAGATCAAAGGATAATATGCATGGCTAACATCCGCTCCATTGACATCATGTTCCTCGATGACATATTCGATATGGGTGGAGGCTATGTCCTTAACTTTTCGGATCGCACTTTTGCACAGTTTTTCGCCGAAGAGCTCAACATCGACATTGACGATCCCGTATACGCACGCAATGGCAGCTCAAAAGCCAAGCGTCTACGCTGTTTTCTTCAGACAGTGGATAAGGCGACCGTCGTCCGCTCATTGAACTCCCTATGGGAATATCGTGAAGCGCTACGACAACGTTCTGGTCAAGCCGACACTGTTGAAAACTCTCACGGTCGCCTCTTGGCTTTGATCAACAAGCTTGAAGGCACGGGCGAGAACACATCAATTCCGAAACAACAACCCGTTGCTGCATTCGACAGACCCACACTCAACTTACTCAAAAGTGAGCTTATTGCGCTAGCCTCCCTAGACGCACATGCCCGTGGATATGCCTTCGAGAAATTTCTGCAAACCCTATTCAAAGCCTACTCACTAACACCACACGAACCATTCCGTTTGAAAGGCGAGCAGGTCGATGGTAGTTTTCAGTTCGGCAACGAAACCTATCTTGTCGAGGCAAAATGGCATGGCAAGCCTATAGGCGTGGCCGAGCTTCATACCTTTCACGGAAAAATTGAGCAGAAGGCAGCTTGGACTCGCGGTCTATTTGTCAGCAATAGCGGATTCACCGAAGAAGGCCTTGTGGCCTTCGGCCGCGGCAAGCGGGTAATCTGTATGGACGGATATGATCTTTATGAAACTCTAGATCGAGAAATCCCACTCAATCATATTTTCGAACGCAAGGTGCGTCACGCGGCTGAGACCGGCTCACCATTCGGACGTGTCCGCGACCTCTTTCCATATTGAGCTGGCAAGGAGGCGAGCATGGTTCAGTTCAATGATTGGTGCGATTTTTCCGACACTCCCATCGGAGAGCACAACGTCAAGGTAATCACTAGCAGGCCAGCTGAAATTCTCACTGGAATTAACGCAACTGCGGCCGTCGTGCCTGGTCACTACGCAGCAGAAGAACGTGTGGCCCGTGCATTGGCACGTCTAGGGAAAACAGAAGCAGCCAAAATGGTGACTGACCTGTTGCCACAGACATCACAGATCAGATCCGGCGACCTCGGCGAAATCTACGCGACAGAATGGATTAACGCCCATAGCGGTTATCGTGCCCCGATAAAGCGGCTTCGCTGGAAAGACCATCGTAATATGGCAATGCGCGGTGACGATGTTATCGGCATGATTCTCGATCCTGACAGCCAACGCCTCCGCTTTTTGAAAACCGAATCCAAGAGTCGGATCAGTTTGCGTGCGCAAACTTTAGCCGAAGCTCGGGCTGGCCTTGATAAAGATGGAGGAATTCCGTCCGCCCATGCCCTTTCCTTCATTTCAGCCAGGCTACTCGAACTCGGAGAGCTTCCGTTGGCCGATGCGATTGACGATGCCCTTCTCCGACATGGGATTCCGGTCGATAGCGTACGCCACCTGTTGTTCACCCTCTCAGGTAATTCACCTCAGGCACTGCTGTCACAAACAATGCGGGCATATGCCGGTCCCATTACGCAATGGGGCGTCGGTCTCCACGTCGATGGGCACGCTGCCTTTATCGGCGCAGTCTACGAGCAAGTGATCGCCGATGCCAACCAACCTTGAGGCAATCAGCCAAGCCATCACCGAAGCCGCTGCCACCGGGTTTCGTGGCCGACTAATAGCACGCGGTCAAGCTCGCGCAATGATCTGGCGAGATGGGGTTCTGCCAGCGGACGCGCCAGCCTTTTCACCCCAACTCAGTTTCGATCTTCACAGCTACGGCTATGCCCTTCTTGGTCTTGGCTTACGACTCCTGGAGATGGATGGTGACCGGAGTCAGGCGCGACTAGCTTTCGAGCAAGCAGCAACCGCCCTTGAAGCCGTCATGGCGAAAGGCAACGACCAGGAATCCGATCGGGACTTTCACTTCGTCATGGCGGCCGCTAGCTATCATCTCGCACACCTATCAGCCCGCGCCTATTCGTTACTCGCCATCGTTGCCGGCGACGATAATTTCTCACCAACCGAACAAGCTCTGGCTCTCCTTATGCGGCGGGATATCACTGCCCTACGAGATCAGATCTACACATTTCGCCTTAACGGCCACGGCTCCGACGCGCGAATCCTGGGCCTCTTCCGAGAACGCCTTGGGCAGGAAAACAATGCCGGGGACGGAGCGAATGATGGAGATGACTTCTTATTCGAAGGTCTCGACCTTGCCTTGACGGACACCTTCTTCAGCGCCATAGCTCAGTTCATACTAGCGCTAGAGCGGGGTGAGCGACAACTGGTCAATCGTGCAGTCAGCCAGCTTCAGGAAAGCCTGAGCATTTGTGCGGAATTTAATCTTTTACCGCAATGGTGGTCACATCGAGTGGCGATCCAACTTCTCCCCGACCTCTGGGCGAACACTTTCCACGAGAAAGTTCCACTATATCCAGCTGGCGGCGAAGCACCCGACTGGACGAACCTTCGGGAGATATTCATCGCGTCTCTCGGGCGTCGTCCGAAAGCCGAGGTTGATCTGTGGCCCTCTCAGATCACGGCTGCGACCCGCGCGGCAGATCAGGTCGACGATCTCGTGGTATCGCTTCCGACCAGCTCGGGGAAGACACGAATCGCTGAGCTTTGCATCCTCCGCTGTCTGGCAGAAGGCCGGCGAGTCATGTTTATCACTCCTCTCCGCGCCCTTTCTGCGCAAACTGAAACCACCCTCCAGCGTACCTTCGGCCCGCTTGGAAAAACCATTTCAGCGCTCTACGGCAGCATCGGAGTTTCTGGTTTCGATGAAAATGCTATACGCGGACGAAATATCGTCGTCGCGACGCCCGAAAAGCTCGACTTCGCCTTGCGAAACGATCCATCCTTGCTGGATGATGTTGGCCTGCTCGTCTTTGACGAAGGACATATGATCGGCCCTGGCGAACGGGAAGTCCGCTACGAGGTTCAGATACAGCGTCTGCTTAGGCGGCCGGATGCCAACCAACGTCGAATCGTGTGTCTCTCAGCCATACTGCCTGATGGAGATCAGTTGGAGGATTTCTCCGCATGGCTGTGTCGTGACCAACCCGGTGGCGTGATCAAACATGATTGGCGCCCTACCCGACTACGCTTTGGCGAAGTAGTATGGAACACTCCGGCCGCACGGTTGAACCTTCGCGTAGGAGAAGAGCGTCCCTTTGTCCCCCGCTTCCTGACCGGTGCTGCCCCGCCACTATTCGTCCGACCGAAAAGGCTTCGCACGCGTCTGTTCCCTGGTAACCAACAAGAGTTGAGTCTCGCGACAGCGTGGCGACTCGTCGGCGACGGTCAGACCGTCTTGATCTATTGCCCCGAACGGCGAAGCGTTGAGCCGTTCGCAGAAGTTATTGTCGATCTGAATGAACGTGGCGCGTTGCAGTCTTTGCTGACGATTGATCCTGCTGCCTTAGAAACAGCGATCGCGCTTGGCGAGGAATGGCTCGGCGCCAACTGCGACATCCTCAAGTGCCTCCGACTAGGTGTTGCACTTCACCATGGTGCCCTTCCTACAGCCTATCGAAAAGAAGTGGAGAAGCTCCTGCGCGATGGCGTCCTGAAAGTCACGATCTCGTCACCAACACTTGCCCAGGGCCTCAACCTCTCTGCTACCGCCATCGTCATGCATTCGTTGTACCGCCACGGCGAGCGAATCAACGTCTCGGAATTCAAGAACGTCATTGGCCGCGCAGGTCGCGCCTATGTCGATGTCGAGGGTATGGTGCTCTTCCCAATATTTGAAGACACCAGAAACAGAAAGCATAACGAATGGGTGTCGCTGATAGAAGATCTCGGCGCACGCGAGATGGAAAGCGGCCTAGTTCAACTTATCATAGCCTTGCTTTTGCGTATGCATGCCGGCGTCGGCGGTGACCTAAATCACCTACTCGACTATGTTGTAAACAATGCCGAAGCATGGGTCTTCCCCGAGGTCAGGGACGAAAAGCCCGACACGCGTGAACGCGCGCTAAGGGACTGGGAACGCAATCTCGCGACCCTCGATACCGCAATCCTCAGCTTGATCGGGGAAGGAGATGTTCCCGACGAGGAAATTGAAGCGGCTCTGGATGCGATCCTACAGTCGTCTTTGTGGCAGAGGCGTCTCTTGCGGATGGACGCCGCTTCTCAGCAAGGCCTTCAAACCATGCTGGTGACTCGCAGCCGCTACATCTGGGCACGTTCCACATCGGTTGCTCGTCGAGGCTATTTCTTGGCTGGCCTGGGGCTTGAAGCTGGCCATACCCTCGATGCTGTGGCACCCGATGCCAACGTGCTGCTGGTCCAGGCTAACGGCGCACTCCTTATGTCTGACTCCGAAGGTGCCATCCAGGCAATCACTGCCATCGCAGAGCGTGTTTTCACCTTCCGCCCCTTCACGCCAGACCCGTTTCCAGATAACTGGAGGGAAATTCTGCGTTGCTGGCTGTCGGGTCAATCGCTCGCGGGGCTTGTTGCAGGGCACGAAGCCGATACACTGCGGTTCATTGAAAGTGGTTTGGTCTACCACTTGCCATGGGCACTGGAAGCGTTGCGAGTACGTGCCATTGCGAATGGCGACGTGGTAGGCGAGGACGGGTCGAAATTAGATGATTATGAACTTGGCTTGGCTGTACCCGCAGTGGAAACGGGAACAATGAATCGTTCCGCTTCCATCCTGATTCAAGCTGGCTTCAGTTCTCGCCTCGCCGCAATCAAGGTGGTGAATGATACCGATGCCAACTTCACAACCGGCCTACAATTCCGTGCTTGGCTACAAGGGCCAATCGTAGCGGCTTTCACTGCACAAGCCGACTGGCCTAGCGCTGAAACGAGGACGCTATGGCTAGACTTTACACAGAACTTCTTGCCCCACGAAAACCGCGTGTGGACTGAGCGACGCTATCAAGCCCAGGTCCGTTGGTACAATGCGCCCCCGCCACCCCATACCCCAGTAGTACTCTACCATTGGGAAGGTCAACCAGTCGTATTGTCCGACGAAGGCTCACCATTGGGGGTTCTCCAGCACCCGCTCAACCCTAGCCACGAAGGCGTCATCCGAACCACTGTAACGCGTTACCCCCCGGGCAATGTCGATCTAAGCTATCTCGGCCCAGACGATTTATGGATAGTTTGAAGCAGCTCTCCTAAATCCCCGATCCCCCGCCATGAACGCTTCCAGCATGTGCGGAATCAACGTCGCAGCATCGACCGACTCGCCATAGGTCTGCGCATGCTGCGCAGCGTAGCGCTCCAGCTCGGCTTTCAGGCTGGCCGGGCATGCGAAAGTCATTTTGACTATTTGAGTCGTAGGCAGCCGCCCAAGCCGCAGTTTTCTGGTGGTGTTCATTGCGACGCTCCCTTATTGAAGAACAATGGTTGGTAAGGCCGCAGCACTAGATCCCGGTTGACGATGAGACGCACCGGCAGGCCAGGCCGACCGGTCAGCGTAGGCTGGATGTTGAGATTGCGACGAGTCATTTCCTGACCGACCTGATTGATACTGTCCTGCGCACTGTCGCGCCCGGCAATGATGATGCGGTCGCCGTCCTGGCGGTTCTCCGGTGCGGCCAGTTCGGCGCCCACGCCCAGCAGTGTGGTCAGCACAGCACCTCCGACGATGCGATCCCAATGCCAGTCCACATCATCTTCCAGCCCGGCATAGCCCGCCGGGTCGGAGCCGATGAGGTTGTCCAGCGTGAGCGAAGACGTATCGGGCAGGATGATACGGTTCCACACGACCTGTACCCGGCTCTGTCCATAGTTCACCTGGCTGTTGTAGCGGCCCAGAATGCGCGAGCCTTGCGGAATCAGTAGGTGCTTGCCGGTCGCAGAGTCATAGACGGGCTCGGTCACCGTGCCGATCACATCGCCCGGAAGGTCGGACTTGATGCCTGTGACCAGCGCAGCGGCGATGACCGTACCGGCCATGACCTGATATGGCGACGCGGGCAATTGCAGGTTTCCGGAGTTATGGGTTTCTGTGGAGCCAGATTGCAAGAAAGCTTCTTTCTGGTCTTGCCGGTTCTGTGCGGCTGCGGGGTCGCTAGATTGTGCTGCCGTCGATGCTGGGCCAGCGGCCAGCGGGTCGAAGCCGGCCAAGGTGTTGTCCATGCTTGGCGCAACAGGCATAGCTTGCGCGACCGTCGCTGTGGGTTGGCTGGACTGGCCCTGGCCGGTCCGGAAGAACACCGATGACGCGGCCGCCGCGTCAGCTTCCTTGCGTCTCGCCTCCCGTTCGGCAGCTTCAGCATCAATGCCCGGCGGCGCATAGGTGGCCACCGCTGGCTGCTGGGCGTTCACGATGGCCGGCCCCAGGTCGCCCGGAAGCGGCGGCCCCAGCTCCGGCACGTCGGGCGGCACCTCTGGGGCGGGCAGCATGGAATAGTCCGCCGGAAGCGCATCAAGTCCTTCCGACTTCGATACCCGGTCTACGTTGTAAAGCTCGGTCTGCGCGCCTGCTGTGCGTCGCTGCGGTTGCAGCGACCAGATCGTGGCACCCAATACGGCCACCGACAGGCCACCCACGAGCATAGCTAGCGTTCGTCGGTTCAGCCGCGTGACCGGCCGGGGCTGGGCGCGTAGTGCGACCGTTTCGGGGGCCACTTTGTCAGCCGGTGGGACGGCCTGATCGACGGTTTCTTCCTGGCTCATGCTCAGTTCCTCCGCGATGCGCCATCGGTGCGCTCAATCCGCACGACATCGCCCCGATCACCGCCCAGGCGCAGTTCGGCAGCGCCGAAGAGCCGATCCACGATGTAATACGGCGAACGGAAGCGATAATTCACCAGTTGCCCATCGCCTTCAGCACCAATCACAAAGAGCGGTGGCAGTTCGCCCTGGGCGATGCCAGCGGGGAACTGGATATAGACCTTCTGCCCGTCATCAAAGGCACGCAGCGGCTTCCAGGGTGGATTGCTGCCGCTGACCGCATAGCGAAAGCGCAGCTTGTCCAGCGCCAGCCCCGTATCCACGGGCGCGGCAGCGTGCGCGGCCTGATTCTGTCGCTGCAAGGCCAGCATCCTGTCCTTGGGATACTCCCAGGACACCGACGCCATCCACGTTTTTTCGGTGGAGGTCAGCTCCAACAGATAAGTGCGTCGGTTTGTGGTGATGACCAGATTCGTCTTCAAGCTAGAGCGGACGGGTTTAACCAGCACATTGACTCGCAAATCCGCGCCGCTGCCGCTGAAGGTGTCGCCCACAATCCAGCGCACGGTATCGCCTGCGGCGACCGTCACCAGCTCTTCACCCGGTTGCAGCGCAATGACCGTCACGCGCCCGACACCCGTATAGACCTGATAGAGCGCCCCATCGCTGTAGGGCCAGACCTGTATGGCGTTGACGTAGCCCTCACGAGTCGGTGCCACCCGTGCTTCGGCATTGGCCCGAGATACCCGCACGGTTTCATCTTTGGATTCCGGCTTCGACTTGCCGCCATCCGTGCCCGGCAGAGGTTTCAGTTGCCCTGGCAGGGCCAGGGGTTCAGGCACGGCAATCACTTCAACGGGGCTGGGCGGCTCGGGCAGTAGCTCGGCCTGTACCGGCTCATCAAGCGAGATGGCCGGTGGCGGCTTGCCCTGGGTGGCGCAACCCGCCAGGACGATCAGGATCAACGGCAAGGTGTAAAAGCGGAAAGACGGTGTCATCGCTGGGCTCCTTCGGATGAATCCAGTTCACGGCTCCACGACAGACCATTGACGTAAAGCCCCAGGGGGTTTTTGCGCAAGCGCGCTTCGGTGCGCGGCGGCTGATGCACGATGGATACCACCGCCGTCCAGCGCTCCAGACCGGCAGACGCGCCATTAACGTAGCGACGTTCTGTCCAACGTACGTTGAAGGACGTATCGCTGGCCCGCACGACGCTGGTGATCTGCACCGTCACGGATTCTTTGCCGATGCGGGTGAAGGGATCATTCACCCTGGCATAGTCATTAAGTACGGCAGCCCCCTTGTCCGTGGTGTAGTCGTAGGCATCCAGCCAGTTCTGACGCACCACGATGGGATCAATGGACAACGAACGCACCAAACCAATGAAGCGGGCGAGTTGGTGGGCGATCTGTGCATCGTTGGGCAGGTACGGCGTGGCGGCTTCGCCCACCGCACGCACCTGACCCGCGTTATCCACCTCCACGACATAGGGCGTGACGATGGATTGCGCCGAGCGCCAGACCAGGCCACCGGCCATGAGCAGCGCCAGCAGCAAGCACCCGAAAGCCATCAACCGCCAGTTTCTGGCCTGCACGCGGGCCGAGCCGATACGGTCATCCCAGACCTGGGCGGCAGATTGGTAAGGTGTCGTCGGTTGCGGCGACTCGGCATAACGCACCAGCGGTCGTTTGAAACGCATGAACTTGTCTCCTTATGAATCGGAATCACGCAGGCTTGGGCCTTGGCCCGCGCCGCCGCCATCGCCCCCACGCAGCGTGTGTGCTGCGGTCGTGGCGGCTTGCGTCAGTTGTTGTCGGCGCTGCAGGCGTTTGGCCCAGGCCGGTTGTGCGCTGGGGCCAGCGGCCTGGGCGCTCGCCGCTTCAGCGGAAGCACCCGATCCCGCAGCGCCTTTGAGGCCACCGGTAGCCGAGCCTGCCTGGAAAGCCGACCGGGCACTGCCTGCGGTCGCGCCCACTGAACGGGCTGCACCCGCAGCCATGCGGGCGGCACCCGGCATCATGCGCGCACCGGCGGCCACGGCACCGCCTACCCCCGTAGCCGCTGCACCAATGGCGACAGCGGCACCCGCAGCGCCCACGGCAGCGCCGGCCATAGCCCCCGCGCCTAATTGCGGCCCGCCAGAAACTAGCCCCGTGGCGATGCCCGGCCCAAAGATCCCCAGCGCGAGCAAGGAAAGCGAAGCCAGCATGATGACCAGCGCGTAATCGACGGACGGTTCATCGGGATGCACCTGGAACTCCGCAAAGAGGCCACTGCCAATCCCGACGATCACAGCCAGCGCCAACACCTTGACGCCGGAAGACACCACGTTGCCCAGCACCTTCTCCGCAAGGAATGAGGTCTTATTCCATAGGGCAAACGGCACCAACACGAAGCCAGCCAGCGTGGTCAGCTTGAACTCAATGAGCGTCACAAAAAGCTGGATGGCGAGCACGAAGAAGCTCAACACGACCACCATCCAAGCCAGGAACAGCACCACGATGGGGTCGATGTTGGTGAACACTTCGGGAAAGCCCGCCATATCGCCGATCTGCTCCAGAATGGGTGCGGCGGCATCAATGCCGGTCTTGGCCAGGCGTCCGGGCTGCAAGAAATTCCCCATCGTGAGCGACGAACCGGAGGCGATCAGGCCCAGCCCTGCGAACGACCGGAACAGGATGCTCGCCAGCGTATTGAAGTTGCCAATGATGTAGGCAAACGCCCCGACATAGAGCACCTTACGCAGCAACTTGGCGATCACGTCGTCCCCTTGGCCGCTGGCATGACCCATCGCCCAGTACAGGCCGGCCAGCGTCATGTCGATGACAATAAGCGTGGCCGTCAGAAACGCCACCTCACCTTGCAGCAGGCCGAATCCCGAGTCGATGTAGCGCGAGAAGGTGTCTAGAAATCGGTCGATGACCGCCACGTCGTTCATGGTGCAGGCGCTCCCGGTCAGTTGCCGTAGAAGTTCACGGCTTGCGGTGTGTACGGCGTACCCCCGCCCTGGAAACGCCGCCGCACTTCGCGGGCGCGTTCGGTCGCCGCCGCCTGCTGAGCCAGCTCCAGGGACGCGGCGCGGTCTTGCGTAATTTGAAGCTGCTGCGCCTGGATGGTCTGCTTGGCCTGCAAGGCCAGCAACTGGTTGGTCGCCTGCGTGGCCTGTAACGCCCCTTGCGCCGACTGACTCTGGCTTACCAGATCGGCCAGCGCGCTTTCATCGTCGTGCAGATTCTGCGAGGCTTGAGCCTGTACCCGCATGGCGGTGTGTAGGCCATCCAGTGTGTTCTTCCAACGCTCGTGGGCATCCTGGGCCATGTGGTCGCCGCTCACAGTGGCGGCGTACTGTTCAGGGTATAGCCTTGCGAACTCTCGATTCAGGTTTTCGACCTCATAGGCTAGCCCTTGCGCCTGAGCGATCTGCCGCTCGGTGGCCGCCAGCGTCGAACGCAGGCGATTGACGACATTGAAGTCCAGCGAGGCAAGATTGCGTGCCTGATTCATCAACATCTGCGCCTCGTTCTGAAGCTGGTTAATCTGGTTATTGATTTGTTGCAATGTGCGAACGGCGGTCAGCGTGTTCTGCGTATAGTTGGAAGGGTCAAAAACAGTTTTCCACGCCCAGGTGGGCGAAGCGCTCAGCAAGGACGCCGTGAACACGGCGGCGAGCGACAGGGACAGCGTGTGGGTTTTCATGGCAGGTTCTCCTGTGATTGGGAAGCAACGGAAGGAACGGAAGTGATTGAGGGCGCAAGCCCAGGAAACTCGGGCAACAGGTCAGCCGCCCAATCCAGGCCGCGATGACGCAGCCAGGCACCCGCGAAGCCGGGCACACCGGCATCCAGCAGGATGCGGTCGATGTCGCGCTGGTCTTGCGGGGTGGACGCCCCCGCAAAGGCGAGCGTGGCCGGCCCCAAGTCAAGGTCGAACAAGCGATTGCCCAGGCGAGATTGGTAGTAGTAGTCGCGCTTCGGTTGAGCGGTCGCGACAATCTCGATCTGTCGGCTGTTCAAGCCGAAGCCCTCGTAGATCGTGCGAATCTGCGGTTCGGTCGCCTGCGGGTTGGGCAGGAAGATGCGACTTGCGCAGCTTTCGATAATGGCTGGCGCAATGCTCGAATCCTTGATGTCGGCCAGGCTTTGCGTAGCGAAGATCACCGACACGTTTTTCTTGCGCAGGGTTTTGAGCCACTGCCGGATACGAGCGGCAAAGGATGGTTCATCCAAGAACAGCCATGCCTCGTCCAGAATCAAGAGCGTCGGCGCGCCATCGAAACGCTCGTCGAATCGGGCAAAGAGGTAGCGCAGCACCGCCTGCACGGCGGCGGGACTGTGCATCAGTTCTTCCATCTCGAAGCCCTGCACGTCGGCCATGCCCAGGCGGTCATGATCGGCGTCCAACAGCTTGCCGTGGGCACCGCCCAACACATAGGGCGCAAGCGCCTGGCGCAGCGCGTTCGATTGCAGCAGCACGGAAAGCCCCGTCATCGTGCGCTGTTCGAGGGGCGCACCGGCGAGGCTCCCCAGCGCCGACCAGATAGCGGCTTTTTCATCGGGGGTCACCGACACTCCTTCATGCAGAAAGCGACCTTCAATCCATTCCGCCGCCCAAGTGCGGTAGCCTTCGTGGTCGATGCGTGCCAGCGGTTGGAAAGCAATCTCGCCATCATTGCCCAGGTCATAATGTTCGCCACCCAAGCCCAGGATGGTGGCGCGCATCGAGCGGCCCATGTCGAAGGCGAAAATGCGTGAGCCGCGATAGCGGCGAAACTGCTTGGCCAGCACAGCCAGCAACACCGACTTGCCCATGCCGGTGGGCCCGGCGACCAGGGTATGGCCCACGTCGCCGATGTGCGTCACCAGCCGAAATGGCGTCGCGCCTTCGGTGCGCGTCACGATCAAGGGCGGGCCATCGAGATGATCGTTCTTCTGCGGTCCCGCCCATACCGCCGACACCGGCATCATGTGCGCCAGATTCAATGTAGACACAATGGGTTGCCGTACATTGGCATAGGCGTTGCCGGGGATGGATGACAGCCAAGCATCCACCGCGTTCAAGGTTTCGGGGATGGTCACAAAGCCCCGGCCCTGAATGACCCGCTCGACCAGCCGCAGCTTTTCGTCGGCCACGGCAGGGTCGGCATCCAGCACCGTCACGGTGGTGGTGACATAGCCGAAGGCAACTTGATCGCTGCCCAGTTCCTGCAGGGCGGCGTCCGCATCCGCAGCCTTGTTGCTGGCGTCGGTATCAACCAGCGGCGACTCCTGCTGAAAGATCGTTTCCCGAAGCAACGCCACGACATTCTTGCGCTTGGCGAACCACTGACGGCGCAGGCGGCGCAGCTCCTTTTCCGCCTCGGCTTTGTCCATGCACAGAAAGCGCGTACTCCAGCGATAGGCAAAGCCAAGCCGGTTAAGATCATCCAAAATGCCCGGCCAGGTGGACGTTGGAAAGCCCCGCACCGACACCACGCGCAAGTGTGCATCACCCAGGATCGGTGCCAGCCCACCGACCAACGCGGAATCGGTCAGTAGCGCATCGAGGTGGAACGGTACTTTCGGCACACCAATGCGGTAACGCCGTGTCGAGATGGTGGAATGCAGATACGTCAGCGTCTGGCTGTCATCCAGCCAGGCAATTTCTGGCATGACGCCATCAAGCAGATCAAAAACCCGATCCGTTTCCGCCACTAAGGCGGTCAGCCGTTCACGCCAGTCCACGCCTTCGGAGGGCCGGTTCTCGTACAGCATTCCCGCCGCACGGGCACGGGATTCCTCGGATGGCAGGAATACCAGCGTCAGGTGATAGGCGCTCTCAAAGTGATTGCCGGACGCTTCAAATGCAGCGCGGCGTTCTTGATCGACCAGCCAGGACAGCGGTTCAGGGAAATCCGAATGGGGATAGTCCGCCGCCGGGCGGCGTTCGGCTTCGATGAAGAGCGCCCAGCCCGAGCCCATGCGGCGCAGCGCATTGTTCAAGCGTGCGGAAGTTGCGATCAGCTCGCCTTGGGTGGCGCTATCCAAGTCCGGCCCGCGAAAGCGTGCCGTGCGCTGAAATGATCCATCTTTATTCAACACGACGCCGGGCGCAACCAGCCCGGCCCACGGCAGCCAATCGGCTAGGAGCGCGGGACGCTGGCGATATTCGGCAAAGTTCAGCATGGCGTCATCCCCTTACACGTCCAGGAGCGTTTTGTGCTTGATGTGGCGTGCGAAGACCTGCATGAACTGCGGGTCAACCCGTGCACCCCACACCGCCAGGGAATGGCCGACGATCCACAGCACCACGCCCGGAATCCACAGTTGCAGGCCCAGCCCCACGGCGGCGGCCAGCGTGCCGTTGGCAATCGCCACGGTGCGCGGTGCACCGCCCATCAGAATCGGCTCGGTCAGCGAGCGATGCAGCGGAATCTCAAAGCCGGTGGCGAAGTTCGGTGCGCCTTCGTTGGCAGTGCTCATACGACGGCCCCACCGGAGAACGAAAAGAACGACAGAAAGAAGCTCGATGCTGCAAAGGCGATCGACAGGCCAAAGACAATCTGAATCAGCTTGCGAAAACCTCCGCTGGTATCGCCAAAGGCCAGTGCCAAGCCAGTGGCGATAATGATGATGACCGCAACGATGCGGGCCACCGGCCCCTGGATGGACTCCAGAATGGATTGCAGCGGCCCTTCCCACGGCATGGAGGAACCGGCTGCCTGCGCCGCGCCGGCCAGGAGCATCAGCAGCACGGCCAGCAGCAGCCCTTGCGCTGCCGGACGGGCAAACTGGCGCAGGCGGTTCATGGTGGAAAGCGGAACTACGGAAATACGGCAAACATCAACAGGTGTCATGACAATTCTCCAGACAGATCAGGGGACGGGGTTTCCAGCGCATCAGCCAGTTGGTAGCCCGTGCCGTCAAAACCGACCACGCGGGCGATGTTCTCAATGCGGCGCTTGCGTCCGCGTCCGGCGATATAGATCACGACGTTGACGGCCTCAGCGATCAACGCACGCGGCGGATTCACCGCCACTTCCAGAATTAGTTGCTCCAGGCGCAGCAGCGCACCTACGGCGGAACCGGCATGAATGGTGGCGATGCCGCCCGGGTGTCCCGTGCCCCAGACCTTGATGAGATCCAGCGCTTCGCCGCCGCGTACTTCGCCCACCACCACACGGTCAGGACGCAGACGCATCGTGGCGCGCACCAGTTCTTGCATCGTCACCACACCCATACGAGTGCGCAGTGGCACATGGTCGCGGGCGGTGCATTGCAGTTCGACCGTGTCTTCGAGCACCAGCACGCGGTCGCCCGTGGCGGCGATCTCGGCCAGTAAGGCATTGGCAAGCGTGGTCTTGCCGGTGCTGGTGCCCCCGGCAATGAGGATGTTCTGACGGGCGCGCACCGCCTGCACCAGAAAATCGGCTTGGGCGGCGTTCATCATTCCGTCACTGATATAGCGTTCCAGCGGAATCACTCCGACGGCGCGCTTGCGTAGTGCAAAGGCCGGCCCGGGTGCGGCCGGCGGCAAGATGCCCTCAAAACGCTCGCCAGTTTCAGGTAGTTCAGCGGTCAGTAGCGGCTGGCCGCGATGCACTTCCGCCCCCACGTGGGCCGCAACCAAACGGATAATGCGCTCGCCGTCGGCTTCGGACAGCTCCAGCCCCAGCGGCGCACGACCGCTGGAGAGACGATCCACCCAAAGCGAACGGTCGGGGTTCAGCATGATTTCCACCACGTCGGGATCTTCCAGCGCGGCGGCGATCACCGGCCCCATGGCGGTACGCAGCATCTGGATACGGCGATCCAGGGCGACGGCAGTAGAGGATTTGGGAACGGCGCTCATGAGACACGCTCCTGCGCCTCAACCTGAGCCGCCATATCGTCCATGCGCACCGGCTCGGGATGCAGCTCCTCCACCACGTCGCGCACCAAGCTGCGACCACGCAACAAATGGCGACCAAGCTGTTCCACGAATTGATCAAAGCGAGCCTTACCCTGGGCACGGGCCGCGTCCTGATGGGCTTCATGCACGGGCGTACTCACCGTCAGGTAGTAACGCACGAACAGCGCCAGCGTCTCGATCTGGATGTTCTGGTCACGTTCCAGGCGCTCGAACTGGCGGGACAGGCGATCAAGCCGCTTGGCCATCGCCGCTTCGCGCTGGTCGCCCGCATCCGGCGAGAGCCAGGAGGCCAAAGCTGCCGCCACGATGGACGATTTGGACACACCTTTCTTGGCGGCCAGTTCGTCCAGGCGCTTGGCGTGTTCAGGATGAATAAAGAGATTCAGGCGATATCGGCTCATAGCTGGATTCCGTCATTAGGATCAAGGGAGGCCATGCGCGCCACGCGCTGTATGGCGGGGTCAAGCTGGCTGGAAAGCATCGGCGGCAAGTCATCGTCATCAAGCAGCCCCAGGTCGCTGGTCGGGTATTCCAGTTCAGGGCTGTAGACGATGGATTCAGAAAGTTCGGGCTGGTGACGCGGGCCGCCATCGTCGGCGGTGCCTAAGTCATCGGCAGATGCCGTAACCGGTACGGCAGGCATGGCCGGAATCGCCAAACCACTCCAATCGTCAGGCCGTGCCGGTGGCGCATCCGCGTAGCGCCCGGTGGCAAGCGCAGGTGGCGACAGTACGCGCTGCGAGAAATTGGCATCTGCGTAATAGCGCAGCTTCTTGGCCTTGATGGGCGCGACACTGGACACCATCACAACCGATTCGTCGGGCGGAAGCTGCATCACCTCGCCGGGCGTCAGCAGTGGTCGCGCTGTTTCCTGGCGTGACACCATCAGGTGTCCCAACCAAGGCGCGAGCCGGTGCCCGGCGTAGTTGCGCTGCGACCGCAGCTCAGTGGCCGTGCCCAGGGTTTCGGAAATGCGCTTGGCCGTGCGTTCGTCGTTGGTGGCGAAGGTCACGCGCACATGGCAGTTATCCAGAATTGAATGATTCTGGCCATAGGCTTTGTCGATCTGGTTGAGTGACTGTGAGATGAGAAAGCTGCGAATACCGTAGCCAGCCATAAAGGCCAGCGCCGTCTCAAAGAAGTCCAGTCGGCCCAACGCCGGGAACTCGTCGAGCATCAACAGCAGCTTGTGACGGCGAGCGATGCCGTCGGAACCATCAAGCGATTCTGTCAACCGTCGCCCAATCTGATTGAGAATCAGGCGGATCAGCGGCTTGGTGCGGCTGATGTCTGAAGGCGGCACGACCAGATATAGCGATACCGGATGCTCAGAAGCGATCAGATCAGCGATGCGCCAGTCACAACGTGAAGTGACCTCGGCCACCGTGGGGTCGCGGTATAGACCGAGGAACGACATAGCGGTGGAGAGTACGCCCGAGCGCTCGTTGTCCGACTTGTTGAGCACTTCGCGGGCAGCGGAAGCCACGACCGGATGCGGCGCATCGCCCAAGTGCTGCATTGTCATCATCCGGTGCAAAGTCAGCTCGAACGGACATGCCGGGTCGGACAGGAAATTGGCGACACCGCGCAGCGTCTTGTCCTCGCCCGCATAGAGCACATGCAGGATGGCGCCCACCAGCAGCGCGTGCGAAGTCTTTTCCCAATGGTTGCGTTTCTCCAGTGCCCCTTCGGGATCGACCAGGATGTCGGCAATGTTCTGCACATCCCGAACTTCGTGCTCACCCCGGCGCACTTCCAGCAGCGGGTTGTACCCGGCGGACTTCGTATCGGTCGGGTTGAACAGCAGGCAGTGCGAGAAGCGGGCACGCCAGCCAGCCGTGATCTGCCAGTTCTCACCCTTGATGTCGTGGATGACGGCGGACGCTGGCCAGGACAGCAAGGTAGGCACGACCAGGCCCACGCCCTTGCCCGAGCGGGTGGGTGCAAAGGCCAGGACGTGTTCCGGCCCTTCATGGCGCAGGTATTTTTCGTCGTGTAAGCCAAGAAAGATGCCGGTGGGCTGGGTCAGCCCCGCTTTGCAAATGTCTGGCGCTTGCGCCCAGCGTGCCGAACCATAGGTCGTGACCAGCCTCGCCTGACGCGAACGCCAGATCGACATGCCGATGGCGACCACCACGGCGATCAGGCCACTGCCACCGGCAATCATGCCTCCGGCGTTGAACACTTCGCGGGCATAGGCGTCGAAGAAGAACCACCATTCGAACAGCCGCCACGGGTGATAGACCGGCGTACCGTAGAAATCAAACCAGGGCAAGCCCAGGCGTAGCTGATAACCCAGGGCGGCGGCTGTCCATTGTGTGGCACCCCACACACCGGCGATCACGATGCCAAATACGACGGCAATCTGCCCAAACAGCACGTTCGTCCCTTGCATAGCCTAGCCTCCCGACTTCTCCTGCGCCGATTCCTCGTTCAAACGCGGCACAGAAATGTGCCTGTCATACGAGGATCGGTGCTGAGCTAATGCCGGTCAAAGACTGTTATCGGGACAATGCTGATGAAAAAAGGATCAGTGCATGTACAGGCTAGTAAGACGAAAACGTCGCAAGCACTGGCGCGCTGTGGCGTGTTGGCAAAGAAAAACCGAATTTTTCGGAAAATGCTGACGATTAAAACTTCGGTGGCGTATCCGATGGGGTGTACGGTACTTGCCCATCGCCATAGAAGCGCTCGCGCGTGGCTTCGGCAACCCGATCGCACAGCATGTCTCCAAGGTTGGCACGATCCGCTTTGCACTGCTGGCGTAGCTCTTTAAGCCGTACAGGATCAGTCGCCAGTTCCTCAACCGTTGGCACATCCATCTGCTGAGACTCCTCCGATTGACCGCAAGCGGCCAATGCAGCGATTAATAGCAATAGAGTGATTCGCTTCATAGCTCGATTTTCTCCTCTGGGCTTAGTTTAGATGGTTGTTCCGGCTTGAACCGCTCCGGCATGTAAATAGCCTGCACTCGTCCGATAAAGCGAGATAGCTCTTCCGAACCGTCATCATCCCGACGCAGCAGGTAGGTCGTCAGTACTGGCGTACGGCCCGCCAGTGGCCGCGCCACCACACCGGGCTCCCGACTTGCCGCGATGTGTGACGCACTGGCTAGGCTCAATGCAAAACCCGCCGACACCAATGCCATCATCAGATCACAGGAGGCTACTCGCTCGGCAATTATGGGTTCTTGCTCTGCTTGTCGCAGCACACGATCAACCTGGCGGGCAAAACCTTCGCACACCAGAGGATCGCACAACACTAGCGGGTAGCGCAGTACTTCATCCAAAGGAATGCGCTTATAACTCAGCAATGGATGTCGCGCCGGCACGGCTACCATCAGTGGATCCGTCGATACCGGTTCCGCGACGATACCGTCACCGACCTCATTGGATTGAGCAAATCCAACATCGTACAGATCTTCATTTAACCCCTTGATCTGCTGTGACAGCGGCACTTCGAATAAGCGAATTTCCACGTGAGGCTCTTCCTGCCGGCAAAGTGCCAATAAGGCTGGTAAGCGCAATGGCGGAATGCCATCAGACAACGCAAAACGCAACTGGCCGTAGAAGCCGTTGGCTGCGGCTTTTACGCTATCTCGGGCTTGCTCCAAGGCGACGAAGACTCGCGGCGCATGCTCCCGAAACAGTAGGCCTGCACGAGTTAAGCTGGTACTTCGAGTGGTCCTGGCAAATAGCACCACACCCAATTCTTCCTCTAGCTCCTTGATGGCCCGAGACAAAGGTGACTGCTCAATGTGGAGGCGCTCCGCCGCGCGCGCGAAATGGAGCTCTTCGGCAACCGCCAGAAAACAACGTAGATGACGAAGTTCCATTGCAAATCTCCCTGTGAAGAAGCTTCACCAAGCGTAGGCTCGGTGGCAGGCGTCAGCGCCGGACGCAGCCGTTTCCGCCACTACTCGATAACCCTAGGACTTCCGAACGGCATCATGCCCAAAGTGCTCCGGGTTCGTGCTGTCAGGTATCAAGTGCCCGGCAGAGCGGCGTCGTACAGCGATGATTAGCAACACGCCGGCCAGCAGCACTACTACTGGCGCATCGCCGAAGCGCGTATACGGCGTCAAGCCAGTCATTCCTTGTACAGTAACCGGCAACACACCCGCCCGGTGCGGCGGCAGTGCGGCCACCACCCGGCCGTCAGAATCAATCGAGGCCGTGATACCGGTATTGGTAGAGGTCACCATAGGGCGAGCGGTCTCGATGGTGCGCATCCGGCCAATCTGTAGATGCTGACGAAGCGCCCATGTCTTACCGAACCAGCCGAGATTACTAATGTTGACCAAGATGCCCACACCTGCGTCTTCTCCATTGTCCGGCAGCAGCGCCGGGAGCAACTCGGAGCCAAATACATCCTCATAACAAATATTGAAAGCCAGGTGCTGATCGCCTACCGAGAACGGAGTCTGCCGGACTGGGCCGTGATCGAATTCGCTCAGTGGCATATTCAGAATCTGGACGAACCACTCAAAGCCTGGCGGCACATACTCGCCCCAAGGCACCAAGTGGCGTTTATCGTAACGCTGCGGCATGGTGCCGGTAGCGAGCTGATGCAACGGTGTGCTCGCGTCGAAGCCAATAGCACTATTGGTATACCGTTGCCTCCCGTCCGACTCAACAGTGCGCAATGGCACTCCCATGGCGATGGTGCTGCGCTGGCTCTCGGCGACGCTACGCCAAGCCTCCCAGACACGCTGTTCGAGCTGATCCTGGAATACCGGCAACACCGTCTCAGGCAACACGATTAGGTCAGGTTGGGGTTCACCCGGGCCAGGTGGCGCTTGCGCGAGCTGAAGGTGCCTGGTGATGCCCAGTTCAAGCAAGGCCGGATCAAACTTCTGAGACTGCTCGATATTGCCCTGTACCAGCCGCATGTTCAGCGGCTTGCCATCGGGATAGGACCAATCGATGCGGGCCAGTAGCCAGCCCATTGCGACAAGAGCCAGCGCTGCGGTCAACGTGGGAACCATGGAGCGCGGTAAAGCGGCGAGGGGCAGGCGCGGACCAGCCAGCGCGGCCGCTGCGAACGCAGCCAGCATCGCTACTCCATGCACGCCTAAAAGCGGCGCCCAGCCTGCCAAGGGGCTGTCGACGTGGGCATAGCCGATATTCAACCACGGGAAGCCCGAGAGCAGCACACCTCGCAGCCACTCCATGCTCGTCCACGCTCCCGACCAAGCCAAAGTGTAAGTAAAAGGAGCTCCCGCCCCCGAGACAGGTCGCAACCAGACAAACAGCCCGCAGGCCATGCCCGTGAACAACGCCAAAAAGGCCGACAACGCCGCGACGCCGGCGACGGCCAGCGGGGCGGACAGGCCGCCATAGTGATTCATGCTAATGAAGAGCCAATACAGGCCGACTCCAAAGTTCACCAGGCCGAACCACCAGCCTTGCACGAAAGCTTGCCAGCCGCACGCAGCATCGCGGGCGGCGCGTACTAGCACGGCCAGCGCTAGGACTTGCACGATAGCCAACGACCAGGACGGCAACGGGTCGGCAGCGAAGGTCAGCGCGTGCACTCCACCGGCTAACGCCAGCGTCGCAAGTACGCGTAGCGGCGTGGATCGGAAAATGGCAGCGCTCACTAAGATCGAATGTAGACCCACCCATTCTGCTGTAGACGCGCAATCTCGAGGACTGCGGCTCCGTCCAGCAGATGAAGCGGTGGCCTGTTTTCCCTGTTGCTGCGCGTCAGGGTGTTGGGGCATACCCATGTGAACGCATCCATGTCCGGATGGGCCACATCCAAAGCCGTGGCAACGGCTTTGGCATTAACAATGATGCGCACCTCTGCTTCGGAATCTTCTCGCCTGAGATTGATCGCGTTGTTGCGCGCTCGCTCAAGCGCTTCAGGTGTAGGTGCGTGCAGAATCACTTTCAGCACTTGGTATTGGGAATCTTGAGTCATAGGTCGGATTGGTAAGCCGTTAAAGGATAGCTCTATCAGGATTCGAGCTGCTGGGCTGCAGATTTCAAAGCGCTCTGCAGCATTTCTTCGATGGACGGGTGGTAATACGGCATCGTCAACAGTTCACTGACGGTCTGCTTTGCCTGGATCGCCCATGCGAGCAGATGCGCCAAGTGTTCACCATGAGTGAGAAGCATGTTGGCTCCGAGCAAAGCGCCGGTGTCCGCTGCAACGTAAATCCGCAGCAGATTCTCCTGTGCGCCCAGTATCTTGGAGCGTCCGTTGCCACCACCTTCGGCCACACCGATGACAGCACCCTGCTGCATCGCTGCATCGTAAGATAGGCCGACCGAGCAAACATCTGGGTCGGTAAACAAGATCGAGAGCGGAACGCGGCGGGACGCAGGTCGCCACGGCTCTTTACTCAAGCTGGCCAACGCCCCTTGCGCAGCCATTTGGCCTTCGTCCGCCGCCTCATGCAACAAAGGCCGGTCCGGCTGCACATCGCCTGCGAAGAAGATCGGCGCGTCCGATGCCCGCATGGTGAAGGGGTCGATATTGGGGCGGCCGGAGGCATCCAACGGAACACCTGCCGCAGCGAGATTTAACCCAGCAGTATTGGGAGTTCGCCCCGTAACGACTAAAAGGCGGTCAACAACGGCACTGTGTTCGCTGGTACGCATGAGCACCTCCTCGCCGACTAGACTGACCTCGACCGGAGAACCCAGCCACATTGGCAGTTCATCCAAGAACCTTGAAATTGCCCTTTCTTGAATGTCGGGATCCTGAATGCCACCGATGGTGTGGCGTTGGTCGGCCGCTACCACCTGCACGTCTAAACGCGACAACGCTAGGCCAAGCTCAAGGCCGATCGCGCCTAGTCCGAGAATTCCCAACCGTTTCGGCAGCGTATCCAATTCAAAGAGCGTGTCGGTCGTCAAAATTCTGGATGCCACGTCATCGAGTGCTCGAGGCACCATCGGGCTGGAACCTGTCGCCACGACGAAGGCATCGGCTTCGATGCGCTGTGTCCCAACCTCTAGAATACCTGGCGCAATAAAGCGTGCCTCGGCCATGATCAAACCATCCCCTGCGGCCTTGCGTGTACGTTCCGCAGCACCCCCAGCCAGCATGTCCCGCGTCTGGCGAGCATGTGCCCATAAGGCCTGCGGCCCTTGCGCTGAGAGTGTGGCTCCCGCAGGCAAGTCCTTAGCAGTCAGCCAGCGCATACCCGCGTGCAGTGCAGCCTTCGACGGCATGCATCCGACGCGAGCGCACGTCGTACCCAGCGGTCCTCGGTCTATGAGCACCACCTGCTTGCCTGCAGCCTTAATTGCATGAAACGCGCTCATTCCTGCGGTCCCTGCGCCAATGATGGCGACATCTACTTTCATTGTCAGCATTAAGAATCCCTAGTTCGTAGTTAAAGAAGGTTGTCAGCGAGTGCGCCGAACCTGTCCGTAGTACCCGGATAGGCAATAATCCGTTAGCCGACGTTGCGCATAAGCATCAGGGCCGCCACGGCAACACAGCTGATGGAAAAAATTCGCTGCAGTATTGGCGATGGAATCTTGGGCGCCAAAAAACGCCCGCCCGCCATGCCCGCAAGTGACATCAACGAGAACGCCCAAGCCCCGAGGGTAAGAGAAACCCCTTGGCCCCACGCGATGAAGACAGTGACAGCGGACAGCAGCGCAATCACCATCAGAGAGGTCGCGACGATGGTGTGCATGCGAAGCTCGCTGAAGTATGCCAACGCGGGGACGATAATGAATCCTCCACCCACCCCCAACATGCCTGTGAAGAGTCCGGAGACCACCCCGATACTGCCCAACGTTGTTATGGTTCGAGGCCCCCAGATAAACCGCCCGGTTTCCTTGGATACTTTGCAGGCCCCGGGGCGCACGACGGACAACTCATCATCTGTATGGGCGCCGCGCGATGCCATGAACATGCGATAAGCGACCACAAGCATGATGGCAACGAATATCAAGTTAAGCGATGATGGAGCGAGCCATTTGGCCAGCTTGATGCCGAGCGGCGCTGTCATGGCGCCAGCGAGCGCCAGCACGGCGGCGGCTTTGTATCGGACAATGCCTTGGCGCAGCCCTTGCAACGCGCCCAGTCCCGCTGCCATGCCAACGGCCAGGAGCGCCACGGGTGCTGCTTGGTGTATCTCCATGCCCAAACCAAACATCAGCGCCGGCACGGCGAAAATACCGCCTCCCGCCCCTGTTAACCCCAGGATGGCTCCGATCACCAAGCCGAGCACCCCACCAATGAGCATCATGCACGGTCACTAGATATGTACGCCCTGGTATCTGCATCGAAGCGATCCATCAGCGTGGCCCCAATACTTCGGCCAGTGCCCCCGCCTGTGGCATACCGCTGTATTTTTGGATCAAGCCATCGTCGTCCCGAACGACGATGCCAGGCGTACCCCGAAACCCCATGGAGAGCATGAGCATCTGGTTATCCTCAAGGACCTTACGGACATCGGTCGGGACGCTTTTTGCCGGTGTAATACCACCGTGGTCAAACTTGATTTCGTTCTCTAAGAGCGCTGCCGATTGATCAGATGCGCCGAGGATCGCTGCTGCTTTGGTCGGACTGTCTTCCTTGATGACTCCGACCAGGAGGTGCCGAAGCTGAACCTTTCCGGCATCCACCCACGGACGTGCGGCTTGCCAGAACAGGTGGCAGTAGGGGCAATTCGCGTCAGTGAAAGTGTAGATAACGCGCGGCGCATCGGCCTTGCCATCCAATACCCAGGTAGCGGACTGCAGCGATGCCCAGTCCTGATCCCCCATCGGCTTGGCCACCAGATCCTGCAGCATCGCGCCGTCAATCGGCTCGCCCTTGGCATTCAGGCGCGTGCCCCCAATGGCGGTACCGTCAGCCAGCACGTAGACCGCAATCGGCTGGTCGCCAGCGACGCCGGCGAAGGCACGCAGTTCGCCATCCGCATCGAACTCTTGCATGAAGATGACACCCTGGTCTTCCAAGGCCTCGATAACCGACGGCTTGTCGGCAATTTCTGCCAGGCTGCCGCTAGCCATCAGCATGAGAGGAGCGGCCGCGATGAGAGAAAAGATTACACGCTGTGCAAACATAGTTGTTCCTTATCTGTATAAACTCAATGATCAGTCAAAAATGGCGGGATATCTTGTCCTCAAGCTCAGCCATCGTGATCTCGCCCAAATGTACGTCTACCATGCGCCCCTGTGCATTGAAAAAGAAGGTAGTGGGCAAACCGCCTGTTCGCATTGTCGCCATGGCTTCGGAAGTAGGATCAAGCAGAACATCCGTCAAGTTCAGGCCTTCGCTCTCAAGAAACGCCTTCGCCTGTTGAACACTTTCGCCCTGATTAACTAAGACGAACGCGACGTCGGGAAACACCGTCTGAGCCTGCTCAAGTACCGGCATTTCACGGCGGCATGGCGGGCACCAGGTCGCCCAAAGATTGAGCACGACGGGCGTTCCCACATACGCACTCAAGTGGGCGGAACGCCCCTCCAGCGTCTCCAATTGCAAATCCGGCAAAGCTGGCGCGGCCTGCTGCGCCAGCTTGTCGGTTCCCAGCGCCTGACTGGCTAAGGAACTTTCTGAGTTGTCCGCTTGATTGCAGCCAACCATGAGCAAGAGACTGGCCGCAGCAATGAGGAGCAAGCGTAAAGACTGTGTAAACATAGTTATCATTTCTCGGGACTAGACTTCGAAGGTTGATCAAAACGGCGCAACACCTTGTCTTTAAGACTTGCACTCGTGATCTCGCCTAAATGCGAGTCCACCAAGCGCCCCTTGGCGTCGAAGAACAAGGTGGTGGGCAAGGCTCGCGAGCCCATGGTTTGCATCACCTTGGAGGAGGGGTCAAGCAGTACATCCGTCAAAGTCAGGCCCTCGCTCTCAAGAAAAGCCTGTGCCTGCTGCGCGCTTTCCCCTTGGTTGACTAAGACAATAGCGATGTCCGGAAACGCAGCTTGGGCTTGTTCGAACACCGGCATCTCGCGACGACAAGGCGGACACCAACTGGCCCAGAGGTTGACCACAACGGGACGCCCCTCGTATGACTTCAAAGAGACAGGCTGCTCATCAAGCGTTGCCAGCTGCATTTCCGGCAAAGCGGGCGACTGATGCAACAGTCCGAACACCGCGCCTGCGGCGAACCAAACTAGAACCCCGACCAATACACCGGCAACAATGGGACGACGCGGCACCTGTATCGTACGGGTCCGCCACCATACGAACGCGAGCGTCGCCAGCACGCCAATCCACCAGGAATACCCGCCATCTGTGATGGCAATGATTGACATCGGCGCAGCAAAGTAATCGTCCCACCACTGGGCGATGTATCCCAGGCGGGCAGCAACAAACCCCCAGAACACGCCATCGAGCAGCACGGCACCGGTAAGCTGGTGAGAGACATCAGGCAAGCGTTTGGCTATAGCACGGGTCACGAGCCAAGCCAGCAGCACAGCGGCGAAAACGCCGATGGTTTGAATCGAGAACGGGCCGATACTGATCATGGCGTACCGGCCTCGTTCAGCCGATCGAGAAACTCACTCGCATTGATCTCGCCCACGACGCGCAGGTCTCTGCGCTCAGTGCCATCAGGTCCCACCAGAATAAGAGTGGGCGGGCCCATAACTCCCCATTGCTCGAGCAGTTCCTGATCTATGGCGTCGTTGCTCGTCACGTCCGGGCGCACAATCTGCATGCGTGCCAACCGCTCGGCCACGGCCGGATCGCCAAACACATTGCGTTCAATCACATGACAGCTGATACACCAGTCGGCGTAGAAGTCGATCAGGGTCCATTGCCCGCGCGTAGCGGCTTCTTTCAGGCGCGCGTCCAGATCCTGTACCGACTTGGCCGGAATATAAGCAGGTGCATGAGCGACTGCGGGCGCCGCCGCTGTGCCGCGCATATGCGCCAGCGGCTGCAATGCGGAGTCGCCTCCTGAAGCCGCCCCCACTAGTATCAAGACGGACCACAGGCCGACGACGACCGCCACAGTCCGTAAGGTCCACACCAGACGATGCCGTTCTGCTGCGGCTTGCGCCCAAGCGATCAGGCCAATCGCGACTGACAGCGCCCAGGCCCCCCAGAGAACTAAACTGACCGTGCCGGACAGGAAGCGGTCCAGCATCATCACGGCCATACCGACCATGACGTAGCCGAAAGCGACACGAACCCTGTCCATCCATGCGCCAGGCCGGGGCAGAATACGGGCGCCGAACACGGCGATCGCCAATAGCGGCAGTCCCATCCCCAGACCGAGTGCAAACAGGGCCAGGCCACCATAGAGCGCGCTTCCGGTTTGCCCAATGTATAGCAGCGCACCCGCCAGGGGCGCCGTCATGCATGGCCCGACGAGCAGTGCCGACAAAAAGCCTAGCGCAGCAGCGCCGAAAATACTGCCTCCCGAACGCCCCCGCCCAGCGGACTCGACACGGTTCATCAGCGCAGAAGGCAAGCGCAGCTCAAAGAGGCCGAACAGAGAGCTTGCCAGGAGAAGGAACAGCGCGGCAAAGGATCCAAGCAACCACGGCGACTGCAATGTCGCTTGGAGATTGGCGCCTGCCAGTCCAGCAGCTACGCCCACGGCGGCGTAGGTGACAGCCATCGCCAGCACGTAAGATAGCGTTAGAGCGAAAGCACGCCGTGGCTTGGCCTGGCTGCCGACAACCATGCTGGAGACAATGGGAATCATCGGCAGTGTGCAAGGCGTGAAAGCCAGCAGCAAGCCAAACCCGAAGAACAACAGCGTACCGTAAATAGGGCCAAGATCTGCGAGTCGTTGAGCCGCCGCCTGGTCCTCGGCAATCGCGCCGCCAGCGGTGACGGCTTCCAGCTCGCCACTGTTTCGCGCAGACGGCGTGGGAGAGCTTTCAGAGGACGCGGAAGCGCCTGCCACTGCCGTCGGAACACTTAATGCTATGGTCTGAGGGGGATAGCAGATGCCAGCGTCCGCGCATCCTTGCCAATGAAGTGTTAACGGGCCTGATGTCACTGCGGGGAAACTCAGATGAAGCGTATCCCCGGTATATATTTCCGTGTCACCAAAGAACTCATCATGCTTCGGTGTACCTGCGGAAAGCTCCAGATTGACGGGATTGCCTTGTCCATCTGTCAGTTTCAGTGAATGGCGGTAAACATAGTAGGCATCGGCAATATGCCCGTTTACGTCAAGCTCATCTTCTTGCTGTTGCACTTGTTCTAACGTTAAGACCTCTGCAGGATCCAAAAATTCCGGCTCGTTACCAGAGGAGAATAGGCCGTTGCCTGCCCAGGCGGTCCCAATAGCGAAACAACACAGAATGAAAGCGGCACGAATGAACCGGTAAATGGACAAACTAAACTCCTCCAAGCGAATTTCCGTAGATAATGCACCGGGAGGATTAAGGGAACCTTAAGGCGTTGCGTAAATCTGCACTACCGTCTCGTGCGCCCTATTTACGAAATGCAAGGCGGCACGGGGCATGAGGGGGGGGGAACTAACTTTGCGTAGCCTCGAGCGCAATAGGCACCAGAAGCCGCGCCTCCAGGCCTCGGCCATCCCGCTCCAAAAGCTCAAGGACACCCCCATGCCTGCGCGCAATCGCATTGACAATCGACAGACCCAGCCCATAACCCGGTACTTTTTGGTCGCCACGCCAGAACCGGTTAAGCGCTTGAAGTCGGTCTTGTGCGTTCAGGCCCGGCCCTTCATCAAGTACGCTGATTTGCATGGTGTCATCGCCTAGCGGTGTGATGCGGACAATAATGGGCGTGTCCGCAGGTGCATAGCGTAGCGCGTTGTCAATGAGATTCTGAAGGGCTGCAACCAGAAGCGGCCGCGCAACACCTACCGGACGGGATTCGTCAGCTCCTTGCACGAGCACCCTACTAATCGAACCACCATAAAGAGGTTGTAGTGCTTCGGTCGCAGCAGTCACCGCATCAACCGGGTCACTGATCTCCATCTCGATCGGCTGGCCTTCCAACCGCGCCAATTCGAGCAAACGCTGAAGAATACTCTGCAATTGTTGCACCCCCTGGTCCGCTCCAGCCAGCGCAGCTTCCAGTGTTGCGCTTTCACCTGGCCGTTGGGATGCCAGGCTTGCGACCTGGATGTGCGTCTTTATACCCGTAAGAGGCGTACGCAATTCGTGTGCAGCGCTGTCAGTGAAGCGGCGTTCGCGCACTATTGCGGCTTGCAGTCTTTCAAGGAGTTGCTCAATCGTGTGCAGGAGTGGATGGAGCTCGCTCGGCGCCTTCACTTGGGGCAACGGGCTATCGTCGCCTGGATGGCGCCGTGCCAAGAGATCGCGGATACGCTCCAAAGGAGCCAACCCGTGGGTTATGCCGATCCACAGCAACATCAAGCTTCCAAGCAGAGCGACAACAAATGGCAACCCCGCCGAAAAAATCAGCTCTTTGACCAGCGCCTCACGGACGTCGATACTGTCCGCAGTGGCGATCTGAATATTGCCTTGCCGTAGCACGTAGGTGCGCCATCGCTTATTGCCGTACATATGGGTACTAAAGCCTGGAACTGCGCCGGCAAATTCGGGACTGCCCGCCGTACGAGCGACGGTCTCGGTTATGACCTCACTGCGTACAAGGCTCACTTCACAAGCCACCCCATCCCGCGCAACGACGTCTAACGGCTTATTGCGGCTTACGGCAATATCTTGCGGCTCAGGAAATTGGGCCACCAGCCCCGCTACCATCCGGGCAGACGCTGCCAAGCGATTGTCCAGTGCATCACGCAACGATTGGCGTGCATCCACCAGCATCCAACCCGCCACGGCAGCCCACAGCACCGTCAGCGAAACGCCAATGATCAGCAAAAGCCGCAGGCGCAGGCTCATGGTTCGCCTACTTTCCCAGCCTGCCCTAGCCTATAACCCAACCCGCGTACCGTTTCGACGATGTTGTTGCCGAGCTTGCGTCGCAAATGATGGATATGAACATTGATCGCATTGCTTTCCAAATTCTGCTCATAGCCATAGAGACTATCGGATAGCTGCTCTGCACTGAGAATGGCCTGGGGATTCTGCAGCAGCGCACGCAACAGTGAAAGCTCGCGACGTGCTAGCGTCACCGGTCTGCCGTCAAGCCATACTTCGCCCGTTGAAGCACAGAAGGCTAACGCGCCATGCTCCATGCAATCTTTGCTGCGACCGGCGACCCGGCGCATCAATACGTGCAGGCGAGCCTGCAACTCGTCCAGATCGAAAGGCTTGATCAGATAATCGTCGCCGCCCCCAAGCAGTCCGTCCACTCGATGATTGGGCGCATCGCGAGCCGTCAGGATGAGAATGGGCAAGTCGCGACCCTGATCGCGCCAGCGGCGCAACAGCGTCATGCCGTCTTCATCGGGCAACCCTAAATCCAGTATGCAAATATCAAAATGAGAGGACGCCAATGCGGCATCCGCCAAGCTGGCGGTGTCAACATGGTCAATCGTCAGCCCGTGCAATCTCAGTCCCGCCACAATTCCGCTCGCCACAAGCGGGTCGTCCTCGACGAGTAGAACGTGCACTTTACTCTCCTTGGCCCTGCAAACGCCGAACCGAAATTTCATCTGCTTATTGCAACAGCACAAAATATCTTAGCAGGCTTTCCCAATCCGTTTGCTTCTGCCGTTTCTTAATGCTGCCTTAATCCTCACCATTTATCGTAGCGGGCATTTAGCTGCCCACTCCTTATCCGTCACTACTTTGTGGGCTCCTCCACTTCGCTCAAGACTTGGCATCCATGACAGACGCAGAAATCGGTCAAATTTGATATGACTCCAATATTAGGAATACTCTTAGCGACAAGCTTTGTCGCCTCATTGGTCGCTCTTGGCATCCTTGTATGGGCTGTCGCCAACAAATTGATATTCGTGGGCAAAGCCGAAGCCTCCACCATTTTCATGGAAGGCGAGCTTGGCCATCCCGACGATAGCGCTTCATTTGGTAGCAAGAACGAAGCGGATTCGCACCGCTTCGACGTACTTCGAGCAGGCATTGATCGCGCGGGTAAGGGACCGGTCATGGTGCTCGTGACTGCCGGCATCATGTGGCTTTTGATTGGATCGGCGTTTGGCCTCATTGCGTCATTGAAGTTGCACTGGCCGGATTGGCTCGCAGACGTCGCGCAGCTTACCTTCGGCCGAGCCCGGACCTTACACCTAAATATTGTTGCGTATGGCTGGTTATCGGTAACAGGCCTAGGGGTGGCTTTATGGCTGCTACCGCGTATATTCCATACCCCGTTGCGCCGCCCCAATATCGCCTACTTGGGTGCCTTTCTTTGGACGCTGGGGGTGATAGGCGGTACGCTGGCCATCGCCAATGGCTGGTCAGACGGTATCGAATGGCTGGAGTTCCCTTGGCAGATCGATATAGTGCTTGCTCTCGGAGGGTTTTTCCTCGCCTGGCCTGCCATCGAGACGGCGGCGCATCGTAAGTCTCGCCATATTTATGTTTCGGGCTGGTATTTTTTGGCCGGCATGGTGTGGTTTCCGTTTTTATTTCTCGTCGCCAATATACCGGGCCTGCACATGGGCGCTCAGCAAGCGACAGTGAACTGGTGGTTTGCGCATAACGTACTGGGCCTATGGCTGACGCCCATGGGCGTGGGCGCCGCTTACTACATCATTCCGAAAATAATCGGGAAACCCGTTTACTCGTATAACGTTTCACTATTGGGCTTCTGGAGCCTGGCGCTGTTCTATAGCCAGGTCGGCATCCATCATCTGATGGGAGGCCCCATTCCAACTTGGGCGGTTACGCTGTCCGTCGTTCATAGCATCATGATGTTTGTTCCGGTGATTGCCGTGGCGATAAATCAGCACGTCACCGTAGCGACCAACATGTGGGCGTTCAAAGAGTCGATGTCCTTGCGCTTTGTATGGATCGGCGCACTCATGTATACACTTTCGTCCTTTCAGGGTTCGATCGAGGCCATACGGTCTGTCAATTCTGTTACCCACTTCACACAGTACACGGTCGGGCATGCGCATCTGGGCGCCTATGGCTTCGTTTCGCTCGTGCTGTTCGGCACCTTGTACTACATGATGCCGCACATCCTTGGACGGCGCTGGCCGTACCCGGCGCTGGTACAAGCCCATTTCTGGCTGGTGGTAGCCGGCTTCACAATCTACTTTGTGTCTCTGACCGCTGGGGGCGTGCTGCAAGGCACGGGGCTAATGGATCCAGGATCGAGCTTCGCCGAGATCACGAAGATGATGGTGCCCTACCTTGAGGGACGATCCATTGGCGGCACGCTGATGACACTGGGCCACTTCGTCTTTGCCGCACATTTCGCCTTGCTGCTGCTACGGAAAAATCCCAGCGCCAAGCCTATCGATACGCTTGCTCCCGCGGAATTGTCATGAATAAATTGCTGCCCCTCCTTATCGGTGCGATTGGCGTCCTGCTGCTTGCCACACTGATGTTGGTGATCCTGCCCGCCTGGCAATTACGCACGGCTGAACCTCCAGAACAACTTCAACCTTATACCGAGCAGCAATTGCTGGGACGCCAACACTATGTGGCCAATGGCTGCGTCTACTGCCACAGCCAACAACCGCGCTCTACCGGCCAAACGCTATTCGATAGCGCCCGCGGTTGGGGGCGCGCCTCAACGCCCGGCGATTATTTCTATGATGCGCCACATCTGCTCGGAACGATGCGTACCGGCCCTGACCTGCTGAATATCGGGGCCCGCATAAAGAGCCGAGATTGGCATTTGACCCACCTGTATCAGCCGCGCGCAATTTTCGACTGGAGCCTTATGCCTTCCTACCCGTATATGTTCGAGATGAAAGATGAAGCCTCGCCAGACGACGTCGTTGTGCGGCTGCCCGCCCAATTTCAGCCACCCGTCGGAAAGGTCGTCGTGGCACGCGACGAAGCCCTGGAACTTGTCGACTACTTGCTAAGTCTGGATCGCACCTATCCGGCCAGTAACGAGGAATTGCAGAAAAGGGACCGCGGATATGATCATCGTCCCGAAACGGGGTCGGCGGAAGGAAATGCGGGGTAGGAATGCCATGAAAAGTACAGACTCAACGTCATCCCGGGTCGACGATATCGACCCCACATTCGAACCGTGGGAACCGCCCCGTCCGATTCCAATCTTTCTGCTGGCCGTTCTCATCGCACTGGCCTTGGCCGGGGTCGGCATCTATCTGAACGACCTAGCCCCACGAACCGATTCCGGCTCGCCCGACACGGTCGCCAGCGGCCCCGTTACGCCCCTGACCCCTACCGTGTCGCCCATGAGCGCATCCCCCCAAGATGTGCCTATGCTGGTCCACGCCGGTCGCGGCAGCGTCTGGAGCTGCGCGTCGTGTCATGGCGATCAGGGCGAGGGGGCCAGCATCACGCCCCGGCTTGCCGGTCTTTCGCAGGAATACCTGGTCAAGCAACTGAAGGACTTTGCCAGCGGTGAGCGAATCAACGAATCCATGCATTACGTCGCCCGCGAGCTGCAACAGCAGGACATCGCTCAGGTTGCCGCCTACTATGCAAGCCTGCCGGTTCCTCCATTAACCTTGCCTCCGTCGGACGCCGATCTGGTGCGAGGGCGCATGCTGTTCGAAAAAGGCGACTGGAAACTGAATGTACCGGCCTGCGCCAGTTGCCATGGAAAACAAGGCGAAGGCGTCGGCGTAGCCTTTCCGCCTTTAGCTGCACAGCAGCCTGAATACCTGTTCAGCCAACTCTCGGCTTGGAAAGGCGGGCGTCGGCACAACTCGCCACAAGCCTTGATGGATGATATTGCCAGTCGGCTTTCCTACGAAGACTTATATGCAGCTTCGTATTACGCGGCGTCTTTGCCCCGGCATGGCGAAGCCGCCCGAATGAATTCTAGTACAGAGAACACCAAATGAAAGACACTCAATCGCCAGACCGACTGGACACTGCCAGGCCGAAGCGGATGTCTGGCGCCCGCCGGCTCGCCTGGGGAGCCGGGCTCGGGATCCTGCTTTTTGGTGTCGGCTACATGATTGATGACAGCGGATTATTGTCGTTCTCGGTTACCTCACAAAAGGCCGGCACGACACAGGTTGGCAATAACGTTTACACGCGTGAGGCGATGCAGGCCGACCGCAGCACGCGTAGCAAAGACAAATCCGCTCCTACGGCCGGCACGCCAGTCGGCGCCGATGGCTACTATCTGCCACCATCCGAGACCAGTATTCCAGAAACCCCCTATGGCAAAGCCGTTCAGCGGGGACGGGCCATTTTCATGGAAACATCGACCAAGGTTTCGGACCATGTCGGTAACACGCTGGCTTGCGTCAATTGCCACTTGGACGCCGGACGCCGTGAGAACTCAGCGCCCATGTGGGGCGCTTATGGAAGCTATCCCGCCTACCGCGGCAAGACCAAGTCAATCAGTACACTCGAAGACCGCATCATAGGTTGCTTTACGTACTCCATGAATGCGCAAGGTTCACCTTCTGGGGAACCCCCGCCGCCTGGCAGCGATGTTTATCGTGATCTCATCACGTATTTCGCCTGGATGTCCGATGGCGCACCGGCGGGCGAGAAAATGGCTGGCGCTGGTTACCCCAAGGTCAAAAAGCCCGAGCAAGGCTACGACCTGATCCGCGGAACCAAGGTATACGCGCAGAACTGCGCCCTGTGTCACGGCACCGATGGCCAAGGCCAACGGGATCCTGAAAGTGGCGTGGTCTTCCCTCCCCTGTGGGGACCCGATTCCTACAACTGGGGGGCCGGCATGGCGCGTATCGATACGGCGGCAGGCTTCATCAAGGCCAACATGCCCTTGGGCAAACCGTTTTCACTTACCGACCAAGAGGCATGGGATGTGGCGGCGTATCTTGATAGCCATGAACGTCCCAAAGACCCTCGCCAGACCGGAACGCTTGAAGAGGCGCGCGTCGAATTTCACGGCGGCGAAGAAAGCTTCTATGGCAAAGAAGTAAATGGAAAAATCGTTGGGGGTGGTGTGAGTCAAGAAGACTGATACTGCCATGCAGCCAACAACGACGGCGGCGGACGCCGTGCCTGACGCACTTGACCTGGATTCTCTTCGTCCCGCTGGACGCATGATTTTTTCTGTGCGCGGCATGTTCTGCGCCAGCTGCGCCATGGCGGTGGAGCGCGTCATCGAGAAAGTGCCCGGGGTACTGGCCAGCAACGTGAACTTCACGTCAGGGGCAGCATTGGTACGCTGGGAACCCGACGGTTTTGATTTCAAGAATCTTTTCGATCGCGTAAATGGCCTGGGCTACGAGCTGTCGCCGCTGCTGGACAGCAATGAACTCAACCATTCTCTGCAGGCGCAGGCATCGCGAATCCGGCTGCAGTTGATCATCGCGGCCTTCTTCGGCATGTGGAGCATGCTGGGCTCGTGGATGCTCTATTTCGGCATCGAAGCAGTGGCTGGCATCGATCCTCTGCTGGTCGGGTGGACGGCCACCGCTTTCAGCCTGCCAGTGATACTTTACAGCGGCCTGGATCTATACCGGGCAGGCTGGAAGACAGCACTCGCCGGCGTACCCGGCATGGATGCCCTTGTGTCGCTCGGAGTCTGGGGCTCATTGCTTCTGTCGCTCTGGAATCTGTTACGCGGCTCGCCGGCGGTATACGTCGACGCGGCAACGATGCTCGTTACCTTTCTGCTGGTGGGTCGGCTGATCGAAATCCAGGCGCGCAAGCACAACCTGGTCGCGATCGACGCCTTGCGCCAGCTCCTTCCCGAAACAGCACGTCTCGTTCAGCCAGACGGTAAGAAGCAGCTCGTTCCGTTGGCGTCCGTTCAGGTTGGCGCGTCGGTGTACATCCAGGCTGGCGAACGCATTCCGATCGACGGTGTCATTCACAGTGGTGTGTCGCAACTCGACGCCTCTTTATTGACAGGCGAATCGCTACCGCTACTGCGTGAAACGGGCGAGCAGGTACATGCCGGCATGGTAAACCTACAAGCGCCATTGTTGGTCCGCGTGGAAAGGACACTGGGGGAACGCCGCATCGACACTTTGGGCCTTCGCATGCTCGAGCTGTTCGGCGCTAAGTCCTCGATGTCGAGGCTTGCCGAGCAATTTGCGCGGTGGCTGCTGCCGATAGTAGGCATAGTTTCGCTGCTCGCCCTGGCCCGCCATCTATGGATGGGCATGGCCGTCGACCATGCGTTGCTCGCGTCGTTGTCGGTGCTGGTGGCAGCCTGCCCATGCGCCGTCGGGCTCGCCCTGCCACTGGCGTTCTCCGCAGGCACCGGCCGCGCCTCGCGCACCGGCATCCTGTTTCGTGACCCCGCCAGCGTCGAAGCGCTGGCACGAGCCGAGGTATTCGCGTTCGACAAGACAGGCACGCTCACCACCGGGCAACTGAACGTCGCAAACGTGACGAGCGCAAACATTTCCCCCAGTGAGCTCATACGCATCATCGCCAGCGCGGAGAGCGGCGTTGCCCATCCCGTGGCTGACGCGATAGTGCGATATTCCCGGTCGCAAGGAATCGATGATCTGCTGCCTGCTACCACCGTGGAACGGCACGCGGCCGGTGTGCGCTATGTCGCGCCCGATGGCGCTACATGGCTCATTGGAGCAGCCAACTGGCTGATGCGGCAAGGTGTACGCGACGTCGCGACTGAAAGCACATCCTGCGCTACTGACGCTGCGTTTGCGCCCAGCGCCATCGTGCATGTATCCCGCAACGGATGCTGGGAAGGACGAATCGAATTGCGCGACCACATCCGGGACAGCTCTCTGGAATCGCTAGCGGCTTTGCGTGAACAAGGCTGCCGCACGTTGCTGATAACAGGCGACCACGCCGCTGCCGCCGTATGGGTCGGCGACAAGCTGGCCTTTGCGCCGCAAGACGTTCATGCGACTTGCGATCCTGACGATAAAGTTCGGATTCTTCAGGAGCATGGTACCAACACGGCTTTTGTTGGAGACGGCATCAACGACACCTTGGTCCTCGCCTCGGCAGGCTGCGGCGTGGCGATCAATGGTGCAAACGCCGTCGCCGTCACGGCCTCGGGCGTAGTGATCACGCAAGGCGGCATAGATCAAGTGGTAAGGGCACGCCGCCTGGCCACTCAGATCATGCAACGTATACGCCAGAACCTCTTCTTCTCGATCTGCTACAACGTCGCAATCGTCGTGCTGTTCTTCCATATAGGTGTCACGCCCAGCGCGGCAGCTGTCGCGATGCTGTTGAGCAGCCTGACCGTTATTGCAAACTCGATGCGGCCATTGGTTCCGTCTTAGTTAGCTATTCGCACCCTTAATCCCCCGTTAATCGTACTGACGTATTCTTCGCAGAGGTGTGTCGAGGCACGGTGCAATGTCGGGGCATGCCCCTCGTTTTGAAAATTCCTGTATGGTCGCCGACGGCTATACAACTTGGCGGAGGTCGAAGAAGTGACCAGCTGTTTACGGAAACAAGGTAGAACTTGCTTGAAGCTATCAATTTAAAAGGCGCGCGCGGTGATCGCTGTCTATTTCATAGTCTGAATTTCCAACTCAATGTCGGTGACTGCCTGATGGTTCAAGGCGAGAACGGCAGCGGCAAAACCAGCCTTTTACGAACGCTTGTCGGATTCACACCCCCGGCTGACGGAGCAGTGCATTGGAATGGACGTCAGATTAAGCAGTTGGATGACGAGTACCGTCGCATGCTGCTTTATTGCGGCCATCATTTGGGGTTGAAGGAAGGACTGAGTGCGACGGAAAACTTGGTCTTTGGCTCCACCTTGGCGGATGCGCCCGTTAATTCGGATGATGTGTACGACGCCTTGCATCAAGTTGGGCTGCAAGGCAAAGAACAACAGCCGCTGCGGACCTTATCGCAAGGACAACGGCGCCGCGTAAATCTGGCACGACTGTTGTTGCAAAAGCGTGCGTTATGGGTGCTGGATGAGCCGCTGACCGCATTGGATGCGAAAGCTAGTCAATGGGTGATAGAAGCAATTGATCGACATTTGGACAAAGGCGGAATGGTCGTTTTAACGACACATCAAGACTTGGCACTGGCACATCCAATGCAGCTCATCCGGGTCGGCACATGAAGGACACACTAGGCCTGCCCGCGCTTTACGGACTAATAAAACGAGATTTAAGGCTTGCCATGGAGAGCAAGTCCGATGTGCTGACATCCCTCTCCTTCTTCGTGATAGTGGTCAGTCTATTTCCATTGGGCACAGGCGCTGAACGAGACACGTTAAGACAGATCGCACCGGGAATTCTTTGGGTCGCCGCATTGTTGGCTACCGTGCTATCACTGAACCGGTTGTTCGAACAGGATTATATCGATGGCACCTTGGAACAATTGGTTCTATCGCCTTCCCCACTGGCCATGCTGGTATTCGGCAAGGTGTTCGCGTACTGGCTTTTGACGGGCCTGCCGTTGACCTTACTAGCGCCACTTCTGGCGGTGCAGTTCGACTTGCCGGCGACGTCAATACTCGTGCTCGTTGCTTCGCTGTTGGTGGGCACTCCTGTATTGAGCCTGATTGGCGCGATTGGGGCGAGCTTGACGCTGGGCCTACGAGGCGGCAGCGTTCTGATCACATTGCTTGTATTGCCTCTTTATGTGCCAGTACTGATTTTTGGTACGGGCGCTGTTGATGCGGCCGCGGCAGGATTAAGCGCCGGAGCGAACCTTTCGTTGCTTGGAGCCATGCTGGCCATAGCCGTGTTTTTCGCACCCTGGGCTACCGCTGCTGCGTTGAAGATTGCGTTGGAATGATGGCCAAACAGATGATTAATTGGTTTAAATACGCATCGCCACGAATGTTTTATCCGCTTGCGGGAAGGCTCATTCCGTGGTTTGGCGCCGCTGCGGTGCTCTTGACTGCCGCAGGCCTGTATGTGGGTTTCTTCATGGCGCCCACCGACGCCCAACAAGGCGAGGGTTACCGCATCATTTTCCTGCACGTTCCCGCCTCTTGGATGTCTATGTTCATTTATTTGGTGATGGCTTTCTGGGCGACGGTGGGATTGGCATTCAACAGCCGACTATCAGCCATGATGGCCACGGCTTTGGCTCCCACCGGCGCCATGTTCACCTTTCTTTCGCTATGGACGGGTGCGTTGTGGGGCAAGCCCATGTGGGGAGCTTGGTGGGTTTGGGATGCGCGGCTGACCTCCGAACTTATTCTTTTCTTCTTGTACATAGCCTTTATAGCGCTTCAATCGGCGGTAGATGATCCGCGTCGCGCCGACAAGGCCGGCGCAGTGCTTGCGCTCGTCGGTGTGGTCAATATTCCCATTATTTATTTTTCGGTTCAATGGTGGAGCACCTTGCATCAGGGAGCCTCTGTTTCTCTGACCAAGGCCCCCTCCATGGCAACCATCATGCTGGTCGGCATGCTGCTTATGGCATTGGCTTCATGGATGTATACCATCGCGGCCGCCCTAACGCGTGTGCGCTGCATCATTCTTGAGCGCGAGCAGCATGCTGGGTGGCTAAACGAATTGCAGGAGGTAAAGCAATGAACTGGTCAGATCCGGTCGAGTTCTTCGCCATGGGCGGCTACGGTATGTACGTCTGGGGCTCCATTGGCGCCGCCATTATTGCTGTCCAAGTCGAGTGTCTTGCTCTTCGTCAACGCCGCAAGGCAGCGTTATTGCAACTAGTGCGGATGCAGGACACGGGAATAGAGGAAGCTTGATGAAAAAACGCCATAAACGCATCGTGCTCATTGCAGGCGGCCTGGCCGCAATCGGCGTCGCCACGGCATTGGTTCTCAATGCGTTCCAGAATAATCTGGTGTTCTTCTTTACTCCGACACAAGTCAATGCGGGCGAGGCACCCCATGAACGCACCTTTCGCATCGGGGGGATTGTTCAGGCCGAGAGTGTCCAGCGCGACGGCCTCACGGTGCAGTTTGTCGTGACCGACAATGCCAAAATGATACCCGTAAGCTACACGGGCATACTTCCCGATCTTTTCAGTGAAGGAAAAGGGGTTGTCGCCCAGGGAAAGCTGGAGTCCAACGGTTTATTCCGCGCCCAGGAAGTACTCGCAAAACACGACGAGAACTACATGCCACCCGAAGCGCAGCATGCTTTGGATGAGGCCAGTAAGAACGCCGGCACGGGGAGGCCCTAGTCATCATGGTTCCTGAGCTTGGACATTTTGCCCTGATTCTGACGCTGTTCGTAGCGTTGGCACAAGCAGTCATTACGCTCGCTGGCGCGGCGCGGGGTAATACTGCCTGGATCGCCTTTGCTCGGCCAGCTGCGCGCGTGCAGTTCCTATTAATAACAATAAGTTTTGTGGCGCTCGTCTGGTCCTTCTACGCCAACGATTTTTCGGTGGTCTACGTCGTTCAGAACTCCAACTCACAATTACCCTGGTTCTACCGAATGGCCGCGACCTGGGGTGGGCATGAAGGGTCCCTATTGCTGTGGTTGTTGATGCAAACAGGATGGTCGTATGCGGTAAGCGTTTTCTCAAGGCAACTACCAAATGCCATGGTGGCTCGTGTACTCGGGGTGTTGGGGCTGGTCACCGCCGGGTTCTTGCTCTTTGTGCTGTTTAGCTCCAATCCATTCGAGCGTTTGGTACCTGCAGCGGTGAATGGAATGGACTTGAATCCACTGTTGCAGGATGTTGGATTGATACTTCATCCGCCGTTGCTGTATATGGGATATGTTGGATTCTCTGTGGCCTTTGCGTTTGCCATTGCTGCATTGCTGGCCGGGCAGCTCGACTCCACATGGGCCCGTTGGTCTCGCCCGTGGGCTACGGCAGCGTGGTTGTTCCTGACTTTGGGTATTGCCCTGGGAAGCTGGTGGGCCTATTACGAGTTGGGCTGGGGAGGTTGGTGGTTCTGGGACCCGGTGGAGAACTCATCATTTATTCCATGGCTCGTCGGTACGGCATTGATTCACTCCCTGGCAGTCACTGAAAAACGCGGAGGTTTTAAGACCTGGACGGTGCTCCTTGCCATCAGCACCTTTTCGCTTTCATTGCTGGGCGCATTCTTGGTGCGCTCGGGCGTGCTGACATCCGTCCATGCATTTGCCACCGATCCGCGTCGTGGCGTGTTTCTGCTGATGCTTTTTGCCGTTGTGGTGGGTTCATCGTTACTCCTATTTGCGCTGCGCGCGCCCAAGGTAGGCATGGGGGGCCGATTCGCGTTGATATCGCGTGAGTCTCTGTTGTTGGTGAATAACGTACTGTTGGCAGCGGCTGCCGGCGCCGTCATTCTTGGCACCTTGTATCCGCTGCTGCTCGATGCCTTCGGACTGGGCAAGCTCTCGGTCGGGCCACCCTACTTTAATGCCATCTTCGTACCGCTCATGGCGCCCGCATTGCTGCTCATGGCGGTAGGACCGGTAGCCAACTGGAAGTCGGCAAAGATAAGCACCTTGGCAAAACAACTGCTGCATCCCGCCTGGATCGCACTGGTCGTTGGCATCAGCGCACCATTCCTGCTGGGGCGGTGGTCTGCATTAGTGGCGTTAGGGCTCGCCCTGGCCACCTGGATTGGCGTAGCGGTCGTGATTGGCGTGGTTCGACGTGTGCGTTCGACGCGTAGTGGTCTGCTGTCGCAGCCGCGTAGCTGGTTGGGTATGCATTTGGCCCATTTAGGCATCGCCGTATTCGTCGCGGGCGTCACCCTAGTCATGGGCTATGAAACCGAACAGGACCTGTCCATGACACCCGACAGTACTGTAAATGTCGGAAGTTATCAGTTGACGTTTCGCGGAGTCAGCAAGGCACTGGGCCCCAACTATGAGGCGGAAATCGGTGACCTTCTTCTTTCAAAAAACGGGCAGACCTTGCGTTCCCTCCATCCCGAGAAACGCGCCTATTTCTCGTCGGACATGCCAATAACGGAAGCCGCCATTGACGCCAATGGTCTGCGGCATGTGTACGTGTCGTTGGGTGAACCACTGGGCGATGGGGCCTGGAGCATACGTGTTTATTTCAAGCCTCTCGTCGACTGGATCTGGCTCGGCTGTATCTTGATGGCTCTGGGCGGATTACTGGCGATTAGCGATCGGCGCTATCGACTTAAGCACCGCAAAAAGCGGACAGCTGTGGCTACTGCAGGAGCCAACCCATGAATCGTTTCTTATTACCGTTGGCCGGTTTTGTCTTGCTGATCGGCTTACTGGCTTTGGGCTTGACTCTGAAGCCCAGCGAGGTACCGTCTCCCCTGATCGGCAAGCAAGCGCCCGACTTCTCCTTGCCAAAACTGGCAGCCCCGAACGATACGTTTTCGCCACAGTCGATGAAAGGTAAGGTATGGCTGCTGAACGTGTGGGCATCTTGGTGTTACCCCTGCCTTGAAGAGCATCCTGTGATTACGGATCTCGCCACTACACATGCATTGCCCATTGTTGGCCTTAACTACAAAGATGTACCCGAGGATGCGGCCGCATGGTTGGAGCGGAATGGCAACGCCTTTGAGTCTGTCGTATCGGACCAAAAAGGCGTTGTGGGCATCGACTATGGCGTCTATGGCGTGCCCGAAACCTATGTTATCGATAAAGCTGGCGTCATTCGTTATAAACACATCGGGGCGGTAAGCCACAGCGAGGCTCGCGACACCATCTTGCCATTGGTATGGGAGCTTCAAAAATGAAGCGTTTGTGGCTGACACTGCTTTGCGCTGCTATCTCCCTATCTGCCTGGGGTAAGGGCGACGCAAACGAAGAGCGTATGTTGGACATGGCTACCGAGCTGCGCTGTCTGGTGTGCCAGAACGAATCGATTGCAGCTTCGCGCTCCGATTTCGCTGTAGACATACGGCAATTAATCCTTGCGCAGATCAATGCGGGGAAGACTGACGCACAAATCCAGGCCTTTCTGGTCGCAAGATACGGAGATTTCATACTCTATCGGCCGCCATTGAAGGCTACGACACTATTACTTTGGCTGGGGCCCTTTCTGCTGCTAGTTGGTGGGTTCTTCGTATTCGCCATCACCTTGCGCCGACGCACACGAAGCGTCGTCGATATATCGTTAAGCGACGAAGAACGAAGAATGGCCGAAGCCCTTCTGAAGAGAACCACTCATCATGGAAGTTCGTCATGAATCTGATTTTTTCTGGTCTTGCCGCCGTACTCGCAGCGGGAGTCACACTATGGCTGGGGAGAACGCTTTGGCGCGGCGCTACGCCCGATACAGAGATGGAGCATCACTCAATCAATGCGATAGTACTGCGTGACCAGTTGGCGGAACTGGAGCGGGACGTCGCCAGCCAAACGTTATCTATGCAAGACTACTTGATCGCTAAACAAGAAATACAGCAGCGCGCTCTGCTAGAGGCGGCACCCGGTATGGCGCCTGTTCGTCGAGACGGAGGCGACAAGCGGACGGCAGCGGCATTGTTTGTCATTCTGCCAGTGGCAGCAACACTGATGTATTTGTCCTTAGGCAATCCAGCCGCGACTTTACCGCCATCGGCTCAAAGCGTTCCCGCAATGACCGAAGCCGACATACAAGGCATGGTGGAGTCACTGGAAGCCCGCCTTGCCCAGAATCCCGATGATCTTGCCGGTTGGCTTATGCTGGCCCGCTCTTATCGATACTTCGGTCAGCACAAAGACGCCGCTGTCGCTTTCGATAGGGCTTCACCTATCATACAGACCGATCCCCTTGCGTTGACGGAGTACGCTGAAACGCTCATGCGAAGTAGCGGAGCGGGATTCACCACGAAGGCCACAAAACTATTGGAGCGCGCCCTCGACCTTGATCCCCGAGAGCCTTTTGCGCTCACCCTGGCCGGCACCGCTGCGTTTCAGCGCGGCGACAATCAAGCAGCCATTGACTACTGGCAACAACTGCTTGAACAGCTCCCACCCGGCTCGGAGGCGGCACAGGCCGTCACAAGCGGCATTGAGCGGGCGCGCGTTGAACAGCTGCCCTGACAGGCACCGCCTTTTGACGGGGCGCAATTGTATTGTCACCGATTGTTCTGAATTTTTAATTCGCGTGAAACCTGCTACAGCACTCACTGGGCGATAAACCAACGATGCGGGTGAATACCTTGCGAAAGGCGCCCGGATCGCTGTAACCGACATCCCAGGCGATCTGTTCGACAGGTAGTGTGCTGAACTGCAACAGCTCGTGGGCCCGCCCTACCCGCAATCGCTGGCAGTATTCCGTCGTCGTCATGCCCGTCGCTTTCTGAAAGCGGCGCAAGAAAATGCGCTCCTCCAACTGAGCATGGGCGGCTAGCGTCGATAGTGCAGTATCCTTGGCCTGCGTTGCCTGGAGCCAGTGCTGCACCTTAAGGACAGCGGCATCACCGTGTGTCAAGCGAGGTGAGAAAGCACTGTAATAATATTGCTCGCGTCCAGATGGATCGATCAGCAGCATACGCGCCGTCTCGATCATGACGTGGGGGCCCAGGAAGCGATCGACCAGCCTCAAGCCCAAATCGGTCCAGGCCATGGCGCCACCGGCTGTCACGATGTCTCCGTCGTCGATAATAAGACGGTCAGCATCAAGATAAGCGTCTGAAAAACGGCTTTGAAACAGGTCGACATAAGCCCAGTGCGTCGTGACCTTACGCTTGTCCAGCAATCCTGTTTCCCGCAACAGAAAGGCACCGGCGCAGACAGAGCCCAGTAAGACCCCGCTTGCGTGATAACGCTTGAGCCAGTCTGCCCAAGGCGCGGCGGCATCCGCTCCGATCGGTTCGCTCAAGCTCGGAGGCATGATGAGCGCTGACAGACCTTTCGATGTGCCGGGTTCACTGGTGAAGATGCACACTGGCTTCGAGCCAGAGGCTTTACATTCCCAGTGACTGACCTGCAAAGGACTGCGGTCCAATTTCTGCAGCGCGGCCGCGATACGGCCTGCGACGCCAAGCAAGTCGGTCGACCCCAGGGCTGCCGCGAGTTGCGACTCGGGATAGAGCACCAAGCCGATCTCACTTCCGATTAAAATAAGGCCCGTTGACGGTTTCAACCTTGACCTATGCTTTACCCAAATCCATTACTGTTTATCAAGATCCTAATTGTGGCTGTTGTTCAGACCGGGTCGAGCATATGCGCCAATCCGGCTTTACTGTAAAGGCCATAGAAGCAGTCGATATGTCCAAAGTTAAGAAAAAACTGGGCGTGCCGGCAGGATTGGCCTCTGCCGCTGCTCGCGGGCGAAAGGGCGGGCGTAAGCCGGTCATCACCGCCGAGAGGTTGCAGCGGGCGCGAGAGCACATTGCCAACGGGTTGAATGTTCGCGAGGCCGCCGCACGGCTCAAGGTCGGCAAGACCGCCCTATACGCCGCCCTTCAAGCGGCGAGTGCAGCCAACTCCTGACATTTTGTGCGATTGCCTTCTAAAAACGCCAGATTTTGTCAGGATGAAATCTATAACCTTTTGTGGAATGTGTCAATCAATGCAAATAACCACCCTATTTTGACATGATTTCGCCCTGTTTCCTGACGTGGTGTTAGGGTATAGCCTAGAGCCACACAGGCGACATTCTTAAATGTAACGGTAGTATGTCGGATTACAAAGACTTAGCAATCATTCCAGCAGCAACCGCAAGGCATATTGAAGCGAAAGCAACTTCTAGGTATTCGGGGTGAAGATGCGACGTAAGCGCACTGACCAATGCTACCGCTGCGCCTAAGAGAAGGCCCGATATCATGGCAGTCCCCAGTTACGCTGCCGGTGATACGACTTTGGTTTTTGTCCGGTCGAGCAGTTCAAACACCGCCATTCCAACCAGCATGGCGATGACGAACAACACGGGTTTGATGTCACCTTGCGCAAGCGATGCGAGCGCGGGACCTGGGCAATAGCCAGCCAATCCCCAGCCCACGCCAAATGTGAGTCCGCCGAGCACGAGGCGGCGGTCGATCTGGGTAGCCGTTGGCAAGCGCATAGCGTCGCCCAGGATCGACTTGGGTCGCTTGGTCGCAAACGGAAACACCAGCGAGCCGACCACTACCGCACCGCCCATCACGAACGCAAGCGAAGGGTCCCAATTTCCGGCCAGGTCCAGGAAGCCGAGCACCTTCCCAGGATCGCTCATGCCCGACAAGATGAGTCCAAGACCGAACAACAGACCAACCACCAGTGCCATCACGATTTTCACTTTTGCTCCTTAACCAACAAGGTGGCGAACAACATATACGGTCACGAATCCAGCAAACATAAAGGCGATAGTTGCCATCATCGAACGCGGGGAGCGACGCGACAGCCCGCACACGCCATGTCCGCTGGTGCAGCCCGACCCGTAACGGGCACCGATCCCGACTAGCAGGCCGGCCGTGATGAGGACTGGATTGCTGGCCTCTATGTGTACCTGCGGTAGAGGGGTGGCGATCGAAAACACGAGAGGGGAAAGCACCAGCCCGACCACGAACGCAACGCGCCAGGCAATGTCGCCCCTTGCGGGCTTTAACATACCGCCCACGATGCCACTGATACCGGCAATTCTTCCGTTGAATACTAAGAACAGTACTGTTGCTATTCCGATCATCAGGCCGCCTGCAAGCGACATCCAGGGCGTGAAATTGTTCCAGTCAATCATCATTGCAGCCTCCTATTCTGTTGGGCAGTAAAGCTGGTACAACACCTGCAGCACAGCCAGTGCCTCACTACTGGAAATGCTGTAGAAGATCTGCTTGCCCCCACGGCGCGTACTCACCAGTCGCTCCTCGCGGAGCACGGTCAGTTGCTGTGAAAGCGTAGGCTGCAAGATCCCAGTGATGGTTTCCAGCTCCTTGACCGAGAACTCGCCTTGCGTCATCTGGCATAGCAAGAGCATGCGGTCGGGATTGGACAGCACCTTCAAAAGCTTGCTCGCCTCCCCAGCTGCGGCATGCAGTTTCACTAAATCAATTCGCTTCGGCATGGTCACCTAAATTCGTTTGGAAGTAACACTTTACACGAACATTATATCAGAACATAATATATGAAACGTAGGGACGATGAACTGCGTATCGGATTCTGTCCACGATAATCACCAAGGAGCTACCATGGTTTTTCGGCAACTGTATGAGCCCCTGTCGAGTACGTATACCTATCTACTGGGGGACGAGGACACGGGACACGCGGTTCTTATCGACCCGGTGATTGCGACCATGGACCGAGACTTGGCCGAGGTGCGCCGGCTGGGCTTGACCTTAGCTTATACGGTTGATACCCATATACACGCTGACCACATCACCGCAGCCTTGGAAATGAAGCGTGCGGTGGGTAGCCAGATTGCCGCGCCCGCCTACGATCGGTTGCCGTGTGCCGATGTCGGCCTTGAAGAAGGGAGACCATTCCAGGTCGGGGGTATTACTTTGCAGCCGCTGCATACGCCGGGCCATACCGACGGGCACTTCGCCTATCTCTTGAATGACCGCGTGTTCACGGGCGACGCCTTGCTCATCGAGGGGTGCGGCAGGACTGACTTCCAAAACGGTGATGCCGACGCGCTCTACAAGAGCGTGCGAGAAAAGCTGTTTGCTTTGCCCGACGAGACCTTGGTCTACCCAGCGCACGACTACCAGGAGCGTTTCGTATCCTCGATCGGGCAGGAAAAAAAGCGTAATCCAAGACTGGGCGGAGAGAAAACTCTCGAAGAGTTCAAGGTCATCATGGCCAACCTGAACCTTCCATATCCAAAGTTCATCGACTACGCTGTCCCGGGGAACAAGCAATGTGGCGTCTGTCCGCCAGACCTGCCAGAGAAATTGGCCAGCTATTGCCGCCAGATGACCCAGAGCTCGCAGGGCTGACATGCTCACTAACTAACGGAGAAATCGAAATGACAAACTTCAAGCAAATTGGCGATGGCCTGTTCATCGGTCCGCAACCTACCGGGCAGGATTTACTGGAGGCGAAGCAGCGCGGTATTCAAACCGTGATCGATATGCGTATGCCTGGGGAAACGGCCACCTCGAACGCCGACCTGGTCAGGAACAATGGACTGAATTACGTCAATGTACCAGTCAACAAGGCAGCGCTGTCGGAGCAGCAGATTGATGAGTTGGGGCAAGTAATGCAGCGGACACAAGGTCCGCATTTACTGCATTGCGCCACCGGCACAAGGGCCGCGTTGCTGCTCGCGCTTGGTCGCGCAAAGCAGAACGGGTGGACAGCGGAACGCACGTTCGAAGAAGCACAAACCATGGGGTTCAACCTTCAAGGTTCCGCCGACTTCGCCGGCTTCGTCAGGCAAGTCACGGCCAAATAGATATTGATTTGCAATTAGTAACTGCAAGCTAAAAGCTCACAAATTTCGATTTAGGGAGCCGCTTTTTGTATACTGTATGATTGAGACCGCTCGTCGTCCCTGTACAAGTAGCGCTACTTTTCGCAGGCATAATGCTCGCCCATTTTGTTGCCGCGTGGTTCCGTAGCACCTCAATGAAACAGATTCAGCGCCTCCACGCCCAGGCCTGCGGCTTCAATGGCACCGGCAACGTAGCCTGGAAACTGCGGCGACCATTCGCTGACGATGCCGGTCAGGCGTCCGCGCCATAGGCCGGATGTGCTATGGCAGCGGGAGTTGTCGCGTGATGCCCCGTCGCGTCCTGGTCGGCGGCGGTTGCGATATACTGGTCCTGCGCCCAATCCTTGATAACCTCGGCATGCGGCGTAGCCGCCTGCGGCTCGAACAAGCGTGCGAACTGCGCGCGGCAATGCGTGCGCAACACATCCTCGGCGACGTTCTTGCGCGTACGCGCCGGTACACCGAGGAAGCCGAACAATGCTGCGCTGCCGCCGGGCATGGAGGCATCGTGGATTTCACCCATTGGCCCGCGTGCGCTGCGAACCTCGCCGGACAAGCCCTGTTCGCGCCAGAACGGGGCGTCGTAAATGGCAACGTACTTGGCATGGGGAGCCATCCACGTTGCCGTCTCACGCCATTGTCTGGCCAAAGCTGGGGGCAGGCCCGGCTCGAAGGTGATGGTGTCCTCTGCCAGCCGAGGTGGTAAAGCCAGCAGCACCTGTTCGGCATGCCAAGTCATGGCGCGACCGGCGGCATCTTCGCTGTCCAGCTCCACATGTGGCTCCAGGTTGCGCAGGCGATGTACGGGCTGGCCAGTGACAATCAGCGTTGAATCCAGTGCGCGACGCAAGGCATTGATCAGTGCGTCCATGCCACCGATCAGACGCATCGAAGTCGGTTAGTTCATATAGCCGCGCACGCGTATGGGCGGTTCTTCGGGTGAACGTTCTACCATCATGTCACCGTTCTCGAACTGCTCGAAGCGTTGGAGACCCAACTCATCGACCAAGTGGCTCAGTTCGCGCTGGTATTCGGGCCAGAATCAGGTCGGCCCGAGATCGAAGCGATCAAAAGCGTCTGCCGTATCGGGATCGGTCAGCCCCGAGGCGGTAACCGAAGCGATGCGCCCGCCGAGCACGTCGCGCGCTTCCAGCAACACGTAGTCGTGGACGCCCTGGCGCTCCAGCAGCCAGGCGCCATGTAGACTGCTCAATCCGGCGTCGACAATGGCGATGCGTGCAGTTTGCATGGCTAGGCCTCCACCACGACGTCGCCCAGGTGGCCGGTCTTGAGATAAACGGTGGCGCCCTGCGCGCCGGCAATGATGTCTAGAGAATCACCGGCGGGCAAGCGCATCCAGCTACCGTGCTCGTAAGATTGTTTGCCCATTATCACCTCGCCGGCCAGCACCAGTAGGTTCAGCGCCGTCCACCGACTTGATGAATAGGGTTTCTTGCGGCGCAAGCCGTTGCAGGCAGACCTGTTCAGAATCACCCAGGAAAAGCGGACAGACTTCACGACTGTCCTGGCGGTGCCAGGCGGCATGGTCTCGGGGTGTTGATGCGCACGTGGCGTTGTTCGTGCACCGGCATTTGCTGAAGTTTAACGAAGATGATGGCACCCTCGCGGCTGAAGGGCTGGTGGCTGGAGCCGGGGGGATTGCGTAGATACCAGCCAGCTGGGTAATCCCCATCTTCAACAGAGAAGGTACCGGAAAGCACAAAAATTTCCTCGCCACCAGAATGCTCGTGGCGCGGGAAGTAGGAATCAGGTGCGTATCGCACGATGCTGGTCGCCCGGTCTTTCTCCGCCCCCACGCGGTCCAGCATCACGCGCTCGACACCACTCTGAGGCGAGGCGACACCCATTGATACTGATAAGGCGCCACGATGGCGCGACGCGAGAAATCAGCATTGATAAGCATAAACAAGGTTCCAGATAAATCGGGGAGCGGCCGGCTGACCAGATCGGCATACCCTGACAAACGAGATAAAATATCTCGCACTGAAAGAAAATCTTTATCGTCATGAAGACACCTGTGCATTTGAATGCCCTGCGCGCCTTTGAGACCAGCACTCGTCACAAGAGTTTTTCTGCAGCGGCAGTCGAACTGAACGTCACCCCCGCTGCGGTCGGTCAACTCGTGCGCACCTTAGAGCAATGGCTGGGTACGCCGCTGTTCCACCGCAACACCAGCGGACGGGTATGGCTTGTCGCCACCGAGGCGGCCGAACGCGCGTTGCCCGACATCCGGGCTGGCTTTGACAGGCTTGCGCTGGGCATAGAACGGCTCAAAGAGGGGTCGAGCAGCGGCATACTCACCGTGGCCATCAGCCCGGCCTTTGCCAGCAAGTGGTTGCTGCCACGCATCGAGAGCTTTCAAATCGCTTGGCCCGATACGGACGTGCGCCTGGACACCAATCTCAAACCGGTGGATTTCGTTGCCCAGCGGGTTGATATCGGCGTGAGCTACGGCATGGGAAGCTGACCGGGGCTAGCGGCGGACAAGCTGATGGATGAGGATATGTATCCGGTGTGCTCACCCCAGCTACGCCGCGAGCATTGGCGTGTGCAAAAACCGAATGACCTGGCCCGAGAGACTCTGATCCATGATTTATCGATGGACAGCCACACGGGCTTTCCGACTTGGGACACATGGCTGCAAAAAGCAGGTGTGACGGATGTCGCCACCACACGTGGGATGAAGATCAACAATTCCGCGGCTGTCTTGCAGGCGGCAATCGACGGGCGCAGCATCGCGCTCGCACGCAGTGTCATGGCGCACGATGATCTGGCAACGGGGCGCCTGATTCGGCTATTCCCAGAAATTAACTTCGTTTCGCCACTAGCCTATTACGTCATCTACCGACCCGAGTGTACAGGTCTACCGAGGCTGGCTGCATTCCGGGACTGGTTACACGAGGAAGCAACAACTGACCTGGCATCGCACTGATCGACCCAGTGAACAGAGCGGCACCCAAGAGGTTTTCAACAGCCACATGGGCCTTCCGACTGCGGATGCGCTGCTGCAAAAAGCAGGTGTGACAGATGTCGCCAACACGCATCGGATGAAGATCGGCAGTTCCGCAGCCGTCGTGCAGGCGGTGATCAATGGGTGCACCCATGGCGCGCGATGATCTGGCAACGGGGCACCTGATTCGGTTGTTCCCAGAAATCAACGTAATTTCGCTACTGATCTATTTCGGCGCTTATCGGCCGGCGTGTACTGGCCCGCCGAAGCTAGTGACCTTACTGGATCGGTCGCATAAAAAGGTGGCAACATAATGAGGAGAAATGTCTCAGATTGAAGGGCCAAGTTGGCGTCCAAGCTCCCACGACACCCCGCCGCCATGCACCGTCGCGGCAAGCTGCTGCCCCAACTTCTGTTCGATCACCGGTTTCCACGGCACCAGGCTGAACCCCATGCTGTCATCAAGCATGGCGTAGCGCCCGCTGGCGAGCATGATGCTCCGGCGATAGATGCCGACCACGCGCTGTCCATCGGCTACCGGTCGATGCTCCTGGCCGGTTTCGGCGGCAATGTCTTTTGCGGTTCGTGCCAACTCCCGATTGCGCAGCGTTGCCAGCAGGTTGCGCGCCAGGATAATGCGCTGGCCACGCCGCTCCACTAGTCCTTGTTCGGCCAGGAAGTCGCCGCGCTGCTGCAGCGCCTCCTTGACCTCATTGCCAAAGCCCGAATCCCCCAATCCCTTACCGCCGCCGATCAACTGCTGATCCAACCAGGTAGCGCCGATCACGCGGGTCTGCCTCTCTATCGGCAGATGCGATTTCAGTTCCACCACCACGCCACCGCCCAAGCGCTGCGCGTCGTACTGACGGCCTCGCTCCGGCAAGTCTTGCGGCACTTGCCAGACGCCTTCGGCTTGCCTATCCACCAGGCCAGCGCGGCGAAGGGCTTCGAGCCGTCGCACATGGGCTTTGACCACTTCGTGCGGATCACGCTCGGGGTGCGGTTGGGCCTTGGCAACAGCCAGATGATGGTCGGCTCGGTAGATGCCATCGACGGCCATTGCCGTGATGGTCTTGTCTGCGACTCGTGGAGCACTTGAACCTTTGATTTCCACCACGGCACCCGTCGGGTACTGCGCCAGTTCCGTGTGCGGCGGCAGCGCGACATAGTGCACTTTGCCATCAGTGCCATCCACGATCAGATAGCCCTTGTCGTAGAGTTCGTCGGCCAATCCTTTGCCAGCTACTCGGCCAATGATCGAACGGCCATCCTCGCCGGGCTGGAACACGGTCAGGTCGCGCTGCTTGCCGCTCATGGCTCGTTGCATGGTGCGGATGATGTCGCCGCGTTCGCCCATCGCCCGCAGCGTGGGTTCGGCACCGGCATGGACAGCCCAGACGCCGGTCTGCATTTCGCTCGCCAGCCCCATGCGCTGTAAGCGTTGCAGGCGTCCCACCAGCAGCAGGCGCTGGCGTTGCAGTCGGGGTTCTCTCTCCAGCCGCTCTGTACGCACCAGGCCATCCACGGCTTCGCGCTGCAAGGTGCGATCCAGCCCTGTCCATCGTTCCTGATCGACTTCGCGGGCCATGCCGCGCTGGATCTCCAGTTCAGTGCGAGGCCCCAGCCATTCTGTTGTCAGTTCCGAGGCCCGTTCGCGCATACCCTGGCTGATGTAGTCGCGGGAAATGATCAGGTCTTTTCCGGTGTCATCCTTTCCACGAAGGACGATATGCGTATGCGGGTTGTCGGTGTTCCAGTGATCGACGGCTACCCATTCCAACCGGGTGCCCAGGTCGGCTTCCATGCGATCCATCAGGTGACGGGTGTAAGTGCGCAGGTCATCGAGCTGTTCGGCGTCTTCGGGCGAGACAATGAAGCGGAACTGGTGCCGATCCTCACGGCCCCGTTCCTCAAAGGCAGACAGGTCAGCATCATCGGTCATGGGGTCGTAGGCTTTACCCGGTTCGCCGTCGCGCCCCACGCCTTCGCGCTCGATATAACGCAAATGCGTGGCGGTCGAGCGCGCGCCTGCCTTGGCGAGATTGACCAGCCGGGTCTTGATGGTGACGCGCCGCGAACCCGCAGTCAGTGATGCGCCGGTAAAGCGCGCGGCAACGTGGCCGCGCCCCAGCCGAGCACCAGGACGGTTTCTCGCCTTGGCGACTTTTGCGCCTGCCTTGCTCGTTTGGCGAAGCACTTGATTGATGAAGGCATCGCCGCGCTGCTTAGGCGCGCCCGGACGGAGGCGGAAGTGGTCATCGTCGTTGCGGCTCATGGTACGCCTCCATCCAAGATCAGCGTAGCCGAACGGGAAAAGCACGCGCTTTTCTCAAGGCCCACAAGGCTTTGGCTAACCACGCGGCACGGTGCCGCTATCAGGTGCGTGCCGCGCCTCCCCCACGTGCAGACAGACTTTTCGCGCAACGTAGTGCCGCGACCTTTTATCTTGCCCTGCATCTTTTCCCGGCCTGACAGCACGGGAATGCGATGCCCCGGCGGCGCAGCGCAGGGCGCAGCCTGCCGACCGGCGAACGCCCACCATGCCGCAGGCATGGCGCATTCGGTGCAAGCTATCTGCACAGGGGAATGCACACCAAAGTGCAGTGCGGATGCGCTCGCACTGTCCGCATGGCGACACGGCGAACGCATGGCCATCGGTACGCCTGATAGCACGTCAACGACAGGCGACAACGCGATGGACATGCGGCATGGAAGACGACGGCCAACGCGCCAGCAGGGCCGGAAGTCGATCAAGGTCATGGCTGATTCTCCAGATAGATGGGCTGCGCGGTGCCGATCACAGCGGATGCCTGGATCGGCCCGAAGTAGCGGCTGTCGAACGACGCCGGATTGGTTGTGCTCAACAGAAACAGTTCGCCGTCGGCCAGCGGGCGACATTGGGGCCAAAATGGCAACGACCGGCCCATGCGGTCGGCAGGCAGTACGGCGGCCACCGGCACGCCGTCGATGCGTACCTGGCCGTCCACGATGCAGACATGTTGTGGTGCGACCGCGCCCACACGTTTGAGCAGCGGGATGTGCGATGGCAGGTAACCGCGCTGCGCAGCCAGTGCGGCCACGTCTGGCGGAAGGCGGGTCAGCACAATGTCGCCCACGGACAAGGGGCGTAGCGGCGAGTCGGCACGCTCGATGCGATACCAGCCGACCGGAACACTGTCAGATGGGTTGTAGATGATGTGCGCCGAAGGCTGCACGAAGGACGCCCAGGCCAGCGCAGCGAGGCCGCAGGTGGACAGGACGGCCAGCACGATGCGAACACGTGGACGTGAGCGAGGTTCGGCTGTCATTGCAAGTCCCTCCCGGCCAGCCAGGCGGCATGTCGCTCGGCGGTGTACTCCGGCAGTGACAGGCGAGCCGCCAGACGGTTGCCTAGCGTGCCCCAGTATGCTGGCGAAACGTCGCTGGCAGCAATGCCCAGCGCCTCGATGGCGTCAATCTTGGCCAACATGGCGCGTATCTTCTTTTCGCCCTCCACATGCAGCAACAGACGCGCACCCGGTTGCACGCCAGGGATGCGCTGCACCGCGTCCAATGGTGTGCAAGCCTGCATCACCATGAGCTGCCAGCGCGTGGTGCCATAGTCGTTGGCCTGCCAACGCACACGGCAGAACATCGAGGCTGGCAAAAACATGGCGCAGCGCCGCCAGCGGTCGAGCTGGAGCGTGCGCGCCGGTTCGCCAAAGCGCAGATAGAGGTTGAAACGCTGGTCGATGTAAGCCAGCGAAACACGGGTCAATGGCACGTTGCGGGCCTGGCCGGCCAACGTGGCAAACGACGATGGCGGCGCAGCCGTATCTGTCAGCGGCAGTGTGGGTGGGTGTGCAGTCATGGTGTGTTCTCCGGGAACTCGCGCTCCAATAGGCCACGCAACAGCTCGGCCACCGTTACGCCTTGTGTGAAGGCCAAGACCTTGATGCGCGCCCGCATAGCGGGTGTCACGTCCAGGGTCAGACGAGCCGTGTAAAGGTCGCCTTTCCGGGTTTCAGTGGTATCGCCCTGGCGAATCCAGGCTTCGGCATGCGGATTCGCGGGCGGACGTGCGCCGATGCCGATGCGTTTGCTCGCTCGTTTGTCGGCTTGTTTGTTGTATTGTTTGTCATTTGCGCTACTCATGACGACCACCGCAGCAGTTCATCGACCAGTGCCGTGATTTCTCGCGCAGCGGCGCTGTCCGGTGCCAGTTCGCGAGCAAGCTGACCAGCAGCCACGCTGTCAGCAAAGACAATGCGTTGCCGAACCTCGGCGCGCAGCGCCGGTAGTGGTTGATCGGCCAGCGCCTGACGTGCCTCGCGTCCGATCACCGTGGTGCTGATGCGTCTGTTGATGACAAAGGCAGCGGCAAGCTGGGGCCGGAATACCTGAGCCTCGCGGATCAGCGCCACCATCTCGGCACTGGCCCATAGGTCGTAGGGGCTCGGTTGCACCGGAACCAACACGCAATCAGCCGCCAGCAGCGCGGAGCGCGCCAGGGCAGCAATCCGAGGTGGCCCGTCAATGACAACGTGATCGGCCCGCCTGGCGAGTTCTGGCGCTTCCTGATGCAGGGTTTCCCTTGCCAGCCCCACGGCGCTGAACAGCCGTGGCAGCCCTTGCTGGCTTCTACGCTGCGTCCAGTCCAGTGATGAACCCTGCGGGTCGGCATCCAGCAAAATGACGTGCTGGCCACGTAGGGCCAGCTCCCCGGCGATATGCGTGGCGAGCGTGGTCTTGCCTACGCCACCTTTCTGGTTGAGCAAGGCAATGATCATGGCACGGTCCTCCGATCTAGAAAGCCGGTCTGTTTTTGTCCTGCTGAACGGGGTTGGTTTTTGGGGTGTTTTTGCCGTCGGGGTTGGGGTGCTTTTTGTTTTTCGGCCGATATCCACCGCAACAGCGCTGCTTTACTATAAGTTAGAGTGTTAAAGTTAGTAATGTTAGGGAGCACGCAAACCCGCGCTGTTATTGGCTCTCCGGCGGTTTCATACTCCTGATAGCACGATAGTCGTACTCCCGATAGCACGATACCCCTTACTCCTGATAGCACGACACTATTCACAGGTTGTCCCGGAGTTATCCCCAGGGTTATCCCCGTGCTGTAGGCGGCACGGGCCGAAACGTCAGCAATTCCTTCTTGTCCTTCGGGATGGACACAATGCCCAGTTCGTAGCCTGGCAAGGATTGCTTGTTCACCAGAGTGCGCAAGTCGTAGGCGAAGTCCGAGAAACGGCTGCTGCTGCCCGACTTGCGGTGCAGGTGCCGGAAGTCGAATTTCCAACCGCACTCCTGCTTGCCGCCATGCTTGCGCACCAGCCGGTAAAGCCAGCGCTCGATACCACCGGTCAGGCTGAAATACGCCGGGTCGATGGTCAGCACCAGGGCAGCGTCGAGCACACCGACATAGAACCAGTCCGGCAGGATCAGTTCGATGCCCAGCGGCGTGCCGCTGGCGTCGGCCAGTTCCTTCCACTCGTTGATCCAGGAAAAGCGATGCAAGCGCCGCCCCGTGGTTTCGCGGATGGACGTGGCCACCGTGGTCGATTGCAGACGATCCAGCGCGGCCTTGAGACGCTGGTAGTCGCGCAAGGATTTGCCTCGCCCAATAAAACGCAGGATCTCGTAGGGCGTGGCCTGCATCCTGCGCGATGGCTGGATGCCCGCATCCCTGGCCTGCACGATCTGGCTGGCGGCCCAGATCAGGATGTCGGCATCCCAGATCGTCGCAATACCGTGTTCGGCCGAGCCCTCCACGCGGATGGTGATGTTGCCGCTGCGAAAGTCGATTGGCGCGATGCGCCGCGACTTGGCCAACGAGAAGAACGGATAGGCCATCAAGTCCTGGGCGTCGCGCGGCGCCATGTCGCCTGGCAGCGCACGGAACAGGTCGAGTTGTTCCTGCCGTCCCTCCTGCGGCGCTGTCCGCTGTCCTGATGGCAGCGCAAGGCGAGACATGGCGATGGCCTGGCGCGCGCCGACGTTCAGCGGCCATCACGGTAGTCACCCGCATGGCGCTCGGCGTACTCGGGGTCGGACGTCGCCTCATAGCTGCGCGCATCGGCCCAGGTATCGAGGTCGGCTACCGCGTACATGACGCGTCGGCCAAACTTACGAAACTTCGGCCCTCCGCCGATCACGCGCTGTTTTTCCAGCGTGCGCGGCGACAGGCGCAGGTAATTGGCGGCTTCGTCGTTGGTCAGGTAGCGTTGGGGCTGTGCAGGCGCGGCAATGGGTGCAGCGGCAGGCCGTAAAGGAGCGGGTCGCATGGGGTGAACCTCCATCGGTTGAGAACGCCCGGCCACACAGCGCGACCGGATGGAGGTAGTCTCAAGAAAGATGGGGCGCTTGCTCAGGGACGTTTTGCAGGCAACGCGAAACGTCCTCACTTAACCCAACGGAAGCGGCGCAAGCTGTGCCAGGCGGCGGTAACCGCCATGCATTAGCGCATCGCCTCGGCGCACCAGCCGTCGCACACGGGCGCGCAAGGCGCTGTCGGCGTGCCAGTCGGTCGCGACGGCATCCACGCCGAACAGCCCCTCGGCCACCTCGCGCAAAGATGCACCCGCCTGGGTCGCATCGAGCGCCTGCAAGGTGTGCAGCTCTTGCAAGCCCGACAAGGTCGGTCGCGGTCGCACCGCTGCAATCGATACGGCATCGTCGGCCAGGGCCAGCCTGTTCAGTGCGAGCATGAGCGCTTGCACGCGTGCGCCGGATGTCGCGCCGACACGCATGGCATAGACGTAGGCCATGCCATCTGCCAGACCGGGAGCAAGCGCGAGCCGCAAACAGCCGCCCGGCCAGCGCACCCACAGAATCAGGCGCTTACCATCGTGAATCAAGTGTTTCTCGCCGGGGATGTGCCAAAGCTCAAATAGCACGGCATCCGGCAAGAGGTCTGTGTCCGGGTAAAGCTGGATACCGTCTTGGTCGGGGAACCAGACTGGATGCGCCTCGCGCGCATCCAAGGCCGGGTCTTCCAGCAGGCGCAAGCCCCAGCGCTGTGCCGCTTGTGGCCGACGGGTACGGCGCAGCCAGTCCTGCCGGTAATCGGGATGACGGCGCAGGTACTCCCAGGCCAGCGCGTAGCCATCAAGATGCAGTACGTAGAGATACGCAGCGGTTGGATACCAGAGATGGGTACTTGAATCTGCCATAACGCAACCCCCGTTGTTTAACGGGTGCGTCGCCATGAACGAAACGAACACAGCTCGGTTTCAATACGTTAAGATTTAATTACCAATCAAGTAAAATAAAACTGAAAATATCAAGTTCGATTGGGTCTTAACCGTTGCACAGATCATCCGAATGCGACGACAACACCGCTGCAACCTCAGCGTGCAGCATTAACCACCATGCCGTATTCCGCGCAAAAGATCATGACTGTTTAAGTCTGGGCCACTGCACTTTTATGCAAGACTCATCATTCAGACCGAACGGGTCTTGGATATGACGGAAATAGTCTCAATGCGCTCTATTTGGATAGGGTGCGCGCGTCAGTCGCAACCAGCCATATCCACCCATCAATCAGCGATCGAACCATTTTTCTGCGCCAGCCGGACATATTCCGATAGCGGACGTACCGCCTGGAAATAGCGGTCACGCATCACGAGCTGTTTGCGCGGCCCGACGATGGATGCCAAGACGGAAAGCTGCACCGTGCCCATGTCCGGCATACCTATCCCTAAGTCGATCAGGCCGTAGGCCGTATCGCTGTCTTCCGGGTCAAGGAAAGCGAGCAACCAAGTCACATGTGCATCCGGGGTGAAGAGCCGCACCACCGGCAGCGGGTCGATGGCCCGGCCTGCGGCGCGGGCGAGCCCATTGGCAAGCAATTGCTCGCGTTCTTCGTCGGTGATGAGTGGGTTGGTCACGTTTGTACTGCCAAGAAAGCCGTTGATGCAAAGAGGCGCTTACCTGCCCAAGCGTAAAGCCGCCGATCCGGCTTTGTATTTTTGTGCAGGCCCACAAAGGTGACTTGCATCGAAGCTGCGCAAGCGTGCATACGTAATGCCGCTTTTGCGTATGTCATAGAAAGCACGTTTGTGGGTCCCCGATTTTAAGTTAATACGCCAATACGGATTTCCGTTATTACACAAAAATAAGATGAAACTTGAATGAATGAGTTAAAGATAACGTGGTTTTAATTGTGCCGCCAAACGAACCTTCTGTCTATGCAGAAGCGATCCATCCAGCGCGGCCGCCCCCTTGGCGCCACCACCTTCGATGCCGAATTAGCGCAAGCCTTCGGCATGGCGGTACGTGCGCTGCGCACCGAACGCGGCATTGCCCAGGAAACCCTGGCGAACCTCGCCAGCATTGAGCGCTCCCATCTGGGCAAGATCGAGCGCGGCGAGCATACGCCCACGCTGGCGATTATCTTCAAGATCGCCAGTGCGCTGGAATGCAGCACGGCAGTGCTCATGACCGCAACAGAAGACCAGCTTACCGAAGGTAAGCGCTAACGCGGCCCTGCCGCAATAGGCTATTGGGTCGACATGCCCCGCCAAAAGGCGGGGCATGTTGTTTAAGCCGCTTGCGGCTTGCTGCGCGACCAGAGCAGGTCGTGCGTACCGTCCTCGCCTTCGATCAGGCGGGCATAGACCGTGGCCGGGAACGAGGGATCATCCAGGGTCACAGACAAGTATTCGCGCCCGGCCTCGCTGGTTTTCTGCCACGCCGCGCCGATGTCGTTGCCCGCCGCCTGCAGGCGGAAGTCGGGGGCTTTGTCGTTTTCGCCCTTGTCGTTGGATACCAGCTTGACCTTGACGTTGAGCGTCAGGGTGCGCAGTGTGCCGGTGTAGCCGTCTTTGTCTGCGGTAAAGGTGCCGATGTTAGCCATGGTAATTCTCCTTTCAGGGGTATCAAGGTCGCGCCAGTGCGTCCTTGTTGTGATCCGGACGGCGGGGGTGGGCTGGACGCACCGCGCGAGCGGCCGTAACAACGTGCAGGGCCGGGAAGCACAAAGAATTTGTCTCGCGAGGAAGCCGCCCGGCGGCGGGGAAATTGTTTGTGCTGGACGGTTGCGGCCAATGGCCCCAAGGCGCAGCCGCCCCCCGCCAGGATTCACGACAAGACAAGGACGCACAGGCCAACCGTCCTGCAAAGGAGCGTGGCGGGACTCGGTTTCTCCGCAAGACGGCTGCACCGGCATGAGTCCTGACGCGGGCAAGATTCAGCCTCCCAATGATGGGCGCAAACGCTCCCGCCGCTTGCTGTGGCGCTGGATGAAAGGCGTGGTGTGAAAACTCCATAAGCAAGGTCAGGCGGCGTGTCGGTGAACCGCCCCTCGTGACGTCCAGACAAGGAACTGCCAGCATCGAGGACGGCACGCTTACGTGCAACCTGCCGCAGCAAGCTCAGGCGTAGCGTTACCTGCACCGCCTTTTGGCGGGGCCACTTTTTATTGCAAGCGCAGCGCGCAGCGCCGCAGGCGCGAAGGCGTGAGGGATTGACGCCGAATGGCCGTGACGACAAAGTCGGCATGGGGCGCAGCCCGAAAGCCCGGCGGCGCATTGCGCCGACACGCTCAGGTTATCCACAGATTCTGTGTGCAAGCCTGTGCATAACCAGTGAAATTTTTATGACAGACCTTGTGGTCTGTGCCATGCGCCTAGATGGGCTGGCATTTATCCAGTGCAGCGACGGGCGGCCGACTTGACCGCACGCGTAGCGCATAGAGGCACTGGCGCCGACACCCTCTAGCTGATCAATGCACGATCAAAGACAACCTACATAGGCGGATCAATCCAGAACCACAATGCTGTCCCTGCCGCCAGCCATAACGCCACGATCAGCACCGCGCCGAATCGGCTTCTTGGCTTGGCACCTTCCGTTTGCATCCACTCGTCGGCCTGGATTCGGCATTCCGCCAGCACTTCCGGCGACAGCAGCTTGACCGTCAGCCAGATCAGAACAGGCAGCAGGATCACGTCGTCGAGGTAGCCCAGTACAGGGATGAAGTCTGGAATAAGGTCGATGGGGCTTAGCGCATAGGCGACCACAAATAGACCCAGGGCTTTGGCATACCATGGTGTCAGAGGATGCTTTCCCGCAAACCATAGCGTCACACCATCACGCTTGATCCGCTTGGCCCAAGCTTTCAGCGTCGCTCCGACGTTCATACGGCCTTGCGCTGTACTTCGATCGTGACGTGTGACAACTCATGAATATGTGCAAGCACCGCCTTGTAGTGCGCGGGTTCCTGCGGTTCTGGGGCTATCAACGAAACAATCGCTGCAAAATGGCCAGGCCCGATCTGCCAGACGTGTAGATCTGTGATCTGGCTGTCCGTTGACGCCATCGTTTCCCGAATTTCCCGCTGCACTTGCCCACTTTCAGCCGTTGCATCAAGCAGTACGCTGCCGGAGTCGCGTATCAGCCCCCATGACCACCGGGCAATCACCAATGCGCCGACCACACCCATGGCCGGGTCGGCCCATGTCCAGCCATAATTGCGGCCGACCAGCAGCGCAATGATCGCCAGCACGGAAGTCAGGGCATCGGCCAACACATGCAAGTAGGCAGCGCGCAGGTTGTTGTCGCGGCCCTTGCTCGGAGCATGAGGATTCTCGTGGCTGTGGTGGTGATCATGGTCGTGATGGTGGCCGTGGTGATGCCCATGATGGCTATGGTCGTCCTTCAGCAACCAGGCACAAACTACATTAACAACCAGCCCCACCACCGCCACGGCGATGGCTTGATTAAAATCGATACGAATGGGTTGACTGAGCCGCACCAAGCTTTCCCAGCCAATCAGCAAGGCAATTAAGGCCAGCAGCACTGCGCTGGCAAAACCGGCCAGATCGCCGAGTTTCCCCGTACCAAAGGAAAAACGCGGATCACCTGCGTGCCTGCGCGCAAAGCGATAGGCCAGTGCGGCGATCAGCATCGCACCGGCATGGGTGGACATATGCCACCCGTCAGCAACCAGCGCCATGGAGCCATAGATATTACCGGCAATGATTTCCACCAACATCATGCTGGCCGTGAGAGCGATCACCAGCCATACCTTGCGCTCATTACGTTGGTGGTCGTCGCCGAGGAAGAAGTGATCGTGGCCCGAAGCCGGGACGGTGTTCGTTGTCATTAAAGATCCTGTATGTCGTAAGTCCGTAAGCAGAGGGGTCATTTCATATAAGCGCGAATAACCTCAATCATTTCCTCGCCGCCTTGATTGCGCTCCCTGTCTGTTTCGACCGCTAGGACGTGTTCGCGTAAGTGATCTTCCATCACCTCTGCCGTCAACCCATTGACTGCACCGCGCACGGATGCGATCTGACGCAGTACTTCCACACATGCCGCTTCCGAATCCAAAGCGCGTTCAATACCTTCCAACTGCCCTTTGATTCGACGGACGCGGGCGATCAGCTTGTCTTTCTGGCGGGATGTATGGGACATGAGGATCAACAATTAAATATAACCTAGGGGGGTATATTATATAGCATCGTATGTTAAGCAGGAACCGAGTATTGGCGCATCCCTGATAAAGCAGGCATTGACGGAGCCTAGATTGCAGTGCGCGGCTGCTTCACCACTACTGGATCACCGCGAAGGCGATGTCCGACTGATATTTAGAGTTGTCACCGGGCGCGGCTACGCAGCGCCCGGGTTTTGACCATCGGCCTCAAGGCGTAAGGGTTTTGGGGCCGATGCTGACTGGGCAGTGAAGCGCCCCAGTCTGAACCGGGGCGCTTGCTTACCAGATTATGCAGCTAATGCATCAGTCGGTTTGTCGGTGCCAGTTTCAGTGTTCGTATCCTGCGAGCCTTCCACCCGGAAGATAGCAGGCATCCAGCCCGTACCGTCTACCAACCGTTCGGCTTCGCTGGCAATCTCGGCCTTCTTGAGTTTCGCCAGCCGGGAAACGTGGTCAGGCGCGAACTCGCCCACGGCGTCCAGAATCATGGCCTTGGAAACATGCTTGAAGTAGCCCTCAAAGGTGGGCTGCCACCATGTCGCCATGTCCAGCCCCACGGCTTGCGCCAGTTCCGCCCCCGGTTGCTGCGATGTGGCGCGAGTCGTGACAATGTCCACGGTCGCCGCTGCGCATACCGCCAACAACACCAGCAGTTCATCCTGCGGCTTTGCCAGCAAGGCGGCGAACAATTCGGCGCTATCCTGCGGCAAGACTTCGCCTGCGACCCGTTGCAACTCGGCCAAGGCCAAGGCGGCAGGCGACTCCGGCCAGTCTGGGGCCATGCCTTCCAGCCGATCTTGCACGGTCAGGCTCACGCCTAACGGCATGCTGTCGCGTTGATAGCTGTCACGCTGCAAGACGGTCTGCACCATGCCATGCACCACAGCCGCCATTGCTGCTTGCGGATGGCGAGCCAGTTCGATTTGCAGCGCGGCGGTGCGGTGGGCGCTCAAGCGTTGCGCCAGCCGGTCGGACATGGCAGCGGCCTTGGGCTGGTCGTCATCCTCGCTGTCGCCGTTCGGGTCGTCCTCGTCGCTGAAACCCTGCCGCAGCCGCTCCAAGGTATGCAACGCGCGGGCTTCCGCTTCACGCATCAGGCCGCAATGCACGACAATCTGACCTTGCCGGTCAAGCGTGACGATAGCCCCGGCGGCGGCTTTGACGCTCGGGCTGTAGTCCAGCAAGCGATCTTCCAGCGCCTGCAACTGCTCGCCCACGCGGTCGCCTTCCTCCTGCAAGGCTTCGGCTTTTTCCTCGTCGTCCTCCTCCAATGCCCCATCGAGCGCTTCGCCGATGGCCTGCATCTTGGTTTCCAGCTTTTCCATACGGTCGCATTCCCGCTTGGTGGGGTTACGTCGTTCTCGCGGGGCGCGCTGGAAGGCTTGCAGGTCGGCGTAGGTGGCGGTGGGTGCGGCATCCACCCATGCCCAACCCTCGGCCTTCACTGTTGCGGCGTGGCTGTCTAGTTTCTCGCGCACCAGCGTTTCCAGCAGCGCGGTATCGGTCACGTAGACGCCGGTATCGTCTTGCGCAAACAGATCACGGCGAACGCCGCCGCCTGCGGTTTCGTAGACGTCCAGCCCTACGAAACGCACCAGCGCATGGCCTGCGTCAATTTCCCGCTCGGTCAGCCGATCACGCAAGGCGTGGGGCTGGCGCTGCCATTCCGGCGCTTCATAGAACGCGGCTTCCTGTGCTGCATGGTCGTCGGTGATGGCCAGCGCCATCAGTTGGTCAAGGTTCACGGCATCGGCGCGGTAATCAGCCAGCAGGCGCAGCGAGACGTTCGCCAGCTTCAAGCGGCGCTGCACCACCAACGGGGTAACGCCGAAATCGGCGGCAATGTCTTCGATGGGTCGGCCTTCGGCTACCAGCGCGGCGAACGCTTCAAACTGGTCGGCAGGGTGCATGGCTTCGCGCTGCACGTTCTCGGTCAGGCTCACCGTGCGGGCGCTGGCGTCAGGCACCAGCAAGCACGGCACCTCCCATTCCTTCGGGATACGGCGTGTCTTGGCTAGCAGCTTGAGCGCGGCCAGCCTGCGCCCACCGGCCACGACTTCGTAATGTTCGCCATTTCTGGCCAGAATCACAGAGAGATTTTGCAGCAGCCCCACGCGGGCGATGCTGGCCGCTAGAGCGTCGATAGACTGGCCTACGGTTTTGCGCACGTTGCGCTTTGAGGCACGGAGCTGCGATAGCGGCACCAAAATCAGGTTCTGCGCCGGGGCGGCGGCTTCCTGCGTGGCGATGGCTTGGGTTTCGGTTTGGTTGATAGCGTTCATGATGAAAACTCCTTTCGGTTTGTGAAAATGCAGCCATGAAAGACGCGGCAAGGGTGGCTGCCTGCTCCTGCCTCGTAAGGGGAATCAGGCTTTGAGTTGGCGCATGCCCTCGGCCAGCAGCCACAGGGAACGGTTCAGGCGAATGTCGGAATCAATGCCTTGCACCGGGCGGGTGCTTTGGCGGCGACCGTTGGCGCTGCGGCTACGCAAACCGCCTTTAGTCAGGTTTTCTTGCACTCGGTTAAACGCCATCCACAAATCCGGGCGGCGGTCGTCATACCGGCGCGGCATGAGAATCTGGCTCTCGGTGATGGGCGTGGGCTTGTCGGGGTCGTCGTACTTCAAGGCCAGCGCGGCGCGGGCGAAGATTTCGGCTTCGCCTTTGTCCAGCGTAATGGCCTGCATGGCTTCGCGGGATTCCTGCGCCTGTTCAAAACCGCTCAATACCTCATAAGCGCCTTCGATGACGTGCCCGGTCACGTCGCCCTTATGTGGAATGCGCACATCGGCCACGGTGTCGCCGCATACAAGGCCATTGGCACAAACAAAGCGGAACGCGCCAGCCAGCATCTGATAACTGCTCGTGCCATCGTGCGAGTTCAACAGAATGATTTCGTTGGCGATGCTGTCGTTCACCTGATTGGCATGGCGCAGGCGAATCATGTGTTTTGTGTGTTCGCGACGGTCGTCGTTACGCACGCGGGTTTGCGTCACCATGAAGGGCTGAAAACCTTCCTTCCGTAGTTCCGTCAGTACCGCCGCCGTGGGGATGTAGCGGTAGCGTTCTGAACGGCTGTCATGGGGTGCCTCGGCATAGATGGACGGAACCACGGCCCTGATCTGATCGTCCGACAGGGGGTAATCGCTGCGCAGTACGGGGGAGCGGGAAGCAAAACGGGATGCAAGCATGGGGGTTTCTCCTGACAAATAAAAAATGGGTTTGCTGGTCACCGCACACCGGATTTCAAGATTCGGAAGCCCAAGCTTTTGAGCTTTTGTTGTGCGGTCGGCACGAAGAACCCGGTCGGCCTCGTTGCCACCGTCTTTCCTGAGTTCGTCGCCCGCGACGGTCAGGAGCCCACTAACGTGGGCTGTCAAGGAGAAAAGCGACAGGTAGGTGCGGCCCGCAGGCGCAGCCGAGGACACGGCCTGGCGCGCCTTGACGGCACGCGGCCACGGGCTACAGTCGCGGATAAGGTGATGAAGTCAGGAAAGATGGCTGGACAGGCAACGGCCATCCTGTGGTGCTGCCCGCACGCAAGCGCCAGCGCGCAGGCCCGAAGCTGGAAGTCGGGCCGTAGGCGTCAGGGATGTGCAGGGCTGACCAATGTCAGTCCCGTCAGGGATGAGCGGTGAGCGAACCCGAAGCAGCGCGGTGCGCGAAGCGCAGACGCTATGGTTTGATTACCCAATGAGTTTCGACAGCCACAACACCATCTTGTTTATTTTTGATACATTCAATGGGAACGAGGTCTGACGATTAAGTGCCTAATTCGCACAAAACGGATTGGAGAAGGTGATGCTGGAACGAGTCTCAGAGATAAAAGGTATTGGGCTGTTGCATGATGCAAATGGGAAATCCCATTTTTGTCGTAAGGCGACGCTGATATATGGAGACAACGGAAGAGGCAAGTCCACATTGGCAACCATACTGCGGTCTCTCTCCACTGGAGACGGATCTCTTCTTTCCAATCGAAAGACCCTTGATGGAACATTTCCACCAGAGGTGACGCTTCAGTTCGCGAGTGGGCACAAGGTCACCTTTACAAACGGGCACTGGTCTGAGCAGCGTTCGGAGGTATTGGTTTTCGACGCCGATTTCATCGAGAAAAACGTTCATTCCGGTGGGGCGGTAAGCACCAACCACAGGAAAAATCTTCTTGAGTTCGCTCTGGGTGAGCCCGCCGTTGCTGCACGTGCCGCTGCGGACGAAGCAACAATAGCTGCGAAGAAAGCGTCCGACGAGGTTCAGTCGTTATCTTCTCAGTTGGCCGGACACCACTCAGGCATGGCTTTGGTTCAGTTTGAAAAACTGGCTGAGGTGCCTGATGCTGATGCACAGATTGCCGCGCTTCAAGTACAGATCAGTGCAGCACGAAACATCAACGCCATTTCCGCAAAAGCGGTTCCATCAATGGTCGCCGAACCGATGCTTGATCTGGCGCAAATATTCTCAGTTCTGCGGACCTCGCTCAAGGATGTCCATGCTGATGCGGAGAAGGTCGTCAAAGAGCATCTCGGGAAGCTTGGAAACAAGGCTGCAGAAGGCTGGATAAGTCAGGGCCTTTTATTTGGTAATGACAAGAGTTGCCCTTACTGTGACCAAGAAATCGAAGGTAACGATCTTATCAAGGCTTACCAAACCCACTTCAACGCTGCCTACAGTGAACTCAAGGGGAAGGTCACGGCCTTGAATGCAATAGTTTCGGCGGCTACATCGGAGACTTGCATAAGTGCCGTTGTGCAGTCAGTCGCAACGGCTGCAGCGAAAGCATCAGCTTGGACAGATCAGGTGTTAACTGAATCGTTCACGTTTGAGCAGGAGCCAGCTTTACAAGCGCTGAATGAACTCGACAATTTTCTATCCGCGCTTGTTCGTCAGAAACAGGGGGCGCCAGCTGATGATGTGGGATCTCCTGAAGACCTGGTTAAGGCTGAACAGCTCTGGGAGGAGTTTCTTAGACCTTTGAGAGAGGTAAACGCTAAGATTAGGGCGGCTACCGATTTAATTAGCAATTACAAAAATAAGCTCGCTACTGCGGACACAGCAGCCCTTCAGCACCAAATGCAACAACTTCAATTGGCAAAGGCTCGACATCAACAGCTCGTGATTGACCTCGTTGCCAAGTTAGCTATCGCGCGAAAAACTGCCAAAACAGCCGAGGCAGTCAAGAAGACCGAGCGTGAGAAGCTTGATACGTTGATGAAGGCGACCCTCAGTAAATACGAAAAATCCATCAACACCTTGCTCAAAAAATTCGGCGCTTCCTTCAGCATTGATAACATGGGGGCCAACTTTCGGGGAGGGGCTGCACGTAGCGAATATGGTCTGCTATTGCGAGGAAAGACGGTTGCCCTTGAAGGCGGGCCTCCATCTTTTGCGACTGCGCTCAGCGAAGGCGACAAGAGAACCTTGGCATTTGCTTTCTTCGTTGCGAGCACCTTGGACGATGGCAAGTTATCAACGAAAACAGTTGTGGTTGATGATCCTATGTGCAGCCTGGATGCCAACCGAAAACAGCATACGAAAACTGTACTGAAACGCCTGCACACTGATGCAGCGCAGCTTGTGGTACTTGCCCATGACCCATATTTCCTTCGTGATCTACGCGACACGCTCTTGAAAGCGGACCAGGCAGCCCAGATCAGTCAATTTAGGCTAGCTCCTGCTGCAAATGACTACACAAGTTTCGATTCCTTCGACATCGACAAAGAGTGCGAGTCCGCATACTTTCAGCACCACCGCGTGCTCAATGAATTTCGCAATGGATCTCTAGCAGACAGCCGTTCCGTTGCCAAGGCTGTCCGACCGATGCTGGAGGGTTACCTCCATCGCCGCTTCCCTGGCCTCGTACCGAAGTCGCTCCTGTTCGGGCAGGTCGTTGTGCAGATACGAGACGCCCTAGCCCCGAGCCCACTAGTTCATGCGCAGAACCTTGTGGCTGAGCTGAACGAGATCAACGAATATGTAGGGCAATTCCATCATGACAGCAATCCGGGTGCCGACACGGTAGTTGTCGTTGCACCGGAGCTCAACACGTATGTCACTCGAGCCCTGCACGTTGTACACCGGGGCGAGGCGCTGGCTTGAAGCAACACCTCAAGTCCACCCAAGCCTTGCTCTGATGAGCGCCTGAGGTGTTCGGTCACGATCGGTCTCTCTTGCAAAGTAGATATTGATTGCACCTACGCGAAAGACCGCAGCGAGTCGTAACCAACCAGACGTACCCGTTTGCACAAGCATTTCAAAGCGAAGCAAAAAAAGGGGCCGAAGCCCCGATCCTTACAGCAAGCCCAGCTCGGCAAATGATGTTGTCTTCTGGCCGGCCACAATAATGTGATCCAGCGTGCGAATATCCATGAGCGCCAGCGCAGCCTTCAGATGGGAGGTCAGCGCCTTGTCCGCCGCGCTAGGTTCGGGCACCCCGCTTGGGTGATTATGCGCCACGATCACAGCGGCCGCATGACGGTCAAGCGCCGCCCTGACGACTTCACGCGGATAGACCGAAGTCTGACTAAGCGTGCCCTGGAACATCTCCACGTATTCGATCAAACAATGCTGCGAGTCCAGAAACAGCACAGCAAACACTTCGACGTCCAAACCAGACAGTTTCGTGGTCAGGTACTCCTTGACCGTCGCAGGTGAGGAAAAAGCGGTGCCGCGCGTCATCTTCTGGTCAACGACCTGGCGGGCCGCTTCAAGAATTTGATCGCTGGATGCTGGCAGATAGCAGCCTTGTGCGTCACGCACCAGCAAAGTGGAATCGAAAGAGGAAAAGGACTGTTGAAACATGATCGTGCTCCGGTTACTCAGGCGGAATTGCCCGGAACCGTGTTCAGCACGGCGCAGCGCAAGCAGTCAGGGGTCGAAGACGGCCACGGGCCGCAAGCGTGCCAGCACGCGCAGCCCTTGACGGCGAGCACGTCGTGATACGGTGAAGGGAACAGCAAGCCGCCCCTCCCCCAGCCGCCACACTGCCTGCCTTTGGCAAGTGCGCAGCACGCGCAGGCCCGAAGCGGCCGTAGTGCGTGAAGGATCAACGCCGAATGGCCGTGATTCGACAGAAGCACGGGGCAACGCCCGAGAGCCTGGCGGCATGCCTATGCCGCCAGGCCCATCAGCGCCAACGGTACGCCCACGCTCGCCCCAGCGAGTTTTCAGAAAGTCGTCCCGGCGTGACAATCTCCTGACCATTTCTCATCGCGCTGCCATCCCCAGTGGCACATCGCAAAAAGGAAAAATCATGAGCGCTCCAAGCCAGTGGGTATTGATTAAACGCTTTGCCGCCGTCACCGGCTACAGTGAGAATGCCGTACGGCACAAAGTCAAGAACGGCACATGGGCGGAAGGCCGCCTTTGGCGCAAAGCGCCCGATGGCCGCATCTTCGTCAACCTCGGTGAGTTCGAGCGCTGGGTGGAAAGCCAAACCCTCAGGCACAGCCTATAGCACGCTCCTGATGGGCTCTGCGGCGCATTGCATAAAACACTCAATGAGTGTATTATGGCATTTCATCCTTAACCTTTAAACCAAGCGTATTGCGCTTGAGTGATAACCATAGAGCCATGACCGACGCCAAGCCGCGCAATCCACACCCTGATGCGGTGCGCCAGGCACGACAGACAGCCGGCCTGACTCAGACAGAGGCGGCCAAAACCGTCAGCGCGTCGATGCGTGCCTGGCAACAGTGGGAATCGGGCGAGCGTGCGATGCCGCCAGGACTCTTCGAGCTTTTTATGCTCAAGACTGGGCAATGGCCTTTGCACAGCAAGCCCACGACGGAATATCCAACAGGAGCAGCGTGATGGCAGTCGAAGCAGCAGCCAAGACCGGCTTCCCCGGCATCTGGATACATGGCAAGTCGATTCGTGTGGATTTCATGCACAAGGGTGTCCGCCACCGGCACACGCTTGGTCTCGACCCCACCAAAGCGAATCTCAAGCACGCGGCGCGCCTGCGCAGTGCGGCTATGTATGCGCTGCGCACTGGCTCCTACAACGAAGCGGAGATGTTCCCGCACACGCGTCCAGCAGAAAGCACCGGCCAGCTAAGCAAGCGCCTGAGCGATCTGTGTGAGCTGTACCTGCCTCTCAAGGCAGTAGACATCACGTCAGAGACCGAATCACGGTATGAGATCGCCCTGCGCATGTCGCTGAACACCATTGGGCGCAACCGGCAGGTCGACGCACTCAAACCGGCCGACATCCAGCAATTGCGGGTCGATCTGATCGCCACCCGCGCTGTCTCCACCGTCAACCACTACCTGGCGACCTTCGCGGGTTTTCTGTATTGGTGCGAAGACAATGGGTATTGCAAGGACTTGGCCAAGCACTGCACCCGCTTCACCAAAAGCCACAAAGACCCCGACCCGCTGAGCTTCGAGGAATACCAGACACTCATTGACAAAGGCTGCATACACCCGATTGATCGCGCATCGGTCACGCTGGCGGTCTATACCGGGCTGCGACCCGGTGAACTGCTGGCATTGGCCCTGGAAGATGTGGCCCCTGACCTGAGCAAGATCACGGTACGCCGATCGGTGACTCAATCGTTGACCTTCAAGGTGCCCAAGACAAACAAGGAACGCACAGTCCTATTGTTCCCTCCAGCCCGAGAAGCCCTGCAAGTGCTCATGGAAGACGCCAAGCAGCGCAAGTCCGTCGACCTGCAAGTCTGGCTGAACCGCCACGAATCGCGCACCGACCACGTGCGCGTTCTCCTGTCGCCCAAGACCCAGGCACGCAGGAAAGAGGTAAACGAGTTCTTCGTACCCAGTGCTTGGAATACGAAATGGGCCAACCTGATCCGGCGCGCGGAAATTCGCCCGCGCCCGCCTTATCAGACTCGGCACACCTATGCGTGCTGGAACCTGACAGCTCGCGGCAATCTCGCATTTATCGCCAAGCAGTTGGGTCACAACGACTACTCCATGCTCGTGCAGGTGTATGGCCGCTGGATAGATTCAGAGTCCCCCAGCGAGCTGGAACGCATCTGGGCGGGCATGCAAAACATGCGTCAAATTGTCCCAAATTTGTCCCAAGAAACATATCAAGAAACAACAAGTGTTTGATATATATGAGTAAAATAGATAATTCTACGCACACCCCCATGATGCAGCAGTATTTGCGCCTCAAGGCCGAGGCCGGCTCGCATCTGTTGTTCTACCGCATGGGGGATTTCTATGAAATGTTCTATGGCGACGCCGAGCGCGGAGCGCGCCTGCTCAATCTCACGCTGACCAAGCGCGGCACGTCCAACGGCGCGCCCATTCCCATGGCCGGCGTCCCCTTCCATGCCATGGAAGGCTATTTGGCCCGGCTTGTGGCGCTGGGCGAATCGGTGGCGATCTGCGAGCAAATCGGCGATCCGGCCGCCAGCAAGGGGCCCGTCGAGCGCAAGATCGTCCGCATCGTCACGCCCGGCACGCTGACCGATGAAGCCCTGCTGCCCGCCAAGGCCGACCGCATGATCGCCGCCGTCTGGACGGCCCGCGCGAACCGGGCGGAACGCACCGGGTTGGCCTGGATGAACCTGGCCAATGGCGAGTTCAGGGTGTCCGAATGCGCACCCGGCATGCTGGATACAGAGCTGCATCGCATAGGCCCGGCCGAACTGGTGTGCGCGGAAGGCGCCCGCCTGGAGACCAATGGCGGAATTGCCGTAAGCGCCATCCCCGACTGGCACTTCGAGGCCGATGGCGCGCGCGACGTTCTGCAGCGGCATTTCGCCGTCGATTCCCTGGCCAGCTTCGGCGTGGCGGATCTGCCCGTGGCCCTATGCGCCGCCGGCGCCCTCCTGCGCTACGTAAGCCGCACCCAGGCCCAGGCGCTGTCCCATATACAAACCCTGCGTGCGGATCATGCGGGCGAGTATGTGGTGCTGGATCCGGTCACCCGCAAGAACCTGGAACTGACGGAGACCATCAGCGGAGAAGAAAGCCCCACCCTGTTTTCCACGCTGGACCATTGCGCAACCCCGATGGGCAGCCGCATGCTGCGGCGCTGGCTGCACCATCCGCTGCAAGACAATCCGCCCGCGCTGGAACGGCAGCAGGTCATTGCCGCCTTCCTGACGGCTCCGCCGGCCCGGGATGCGCTGGACGCGCAAGCGCCCCTGGATGCCTTGCGCCGGATGCTGGACCGCTATCCCGATCTGGAGCGCATCGCCACCCGCATCGCCTTGCGCTCGGTACGCCCGCGCGAGCTGGCCAGCCTGCGCGAGGCGCTGGGCCTGCTGCCCGCCGTCGCCGGGCATCTTGAAACGGCCTTCGGCGCGCAGCCGCGGCTCGCCGCATTCGTGCGCAGCATAGCCATCCCCCCCGAAATCGGCGCGCTGCTGCAAAAGGCCATCGACCCCGAGCCCGCGCTGCTCGTGCGCGAGGGCGGCGTGATCGCCGCCGGCTACGATGCCGAACTGGACGAGCTGCGCCGGCTGGCAAGCGACAGCGGCGAATTCCTGCTCGAGCTGGAAGCGCGCGAACGCGAACGCACCGGCATCACGACCCTGCGGGTGGAGTTCAATCGCGTGCATGGCTTCTACATCGAGGTGTCAAAGGCGCAAGCCGACAAGGTGCCCACCGATTACCGGCGCCGCCAGACCCTGAAAAATGCCGAGCGCTACATCACGCCGGAACTCAAGACTTGGGAAGACAAGGTGCTGTCGGCCAAGGACCGCAGCCTGAGCCGGGAAAAATGGCTGTTCGAGAACCTGCTGGACGCGCTGTCGGCCCATGCCCCCGTCCTGTCGCAATGCGCCGCGGCACTGGCCGAGATCGATGCGTTGGCCTCGCTGGCGGAACATGCGCAATCGAACGACTGGACCGCTCCCGAGCTTTCGGAAGGCAGCGAGATCGTCATCGAGGCCGGACGGCACCCCGTGGTCGAGCACAGCATCGAGCAATTCACGCCCAACGATTGCGAGTTGAGTCCTCAGTGCCGCATGCTGCTCATCACGGGTCCCAATATGGGCGGCAAGTCCACCTATATGCGGCAGATCGCGCTGATCGCCCTGCTGGCCAGAATGGGCAGCTTCGTGCCGGCGCGCAAGGCGCGCATCGGCCGGATAGACCGCATCTTTACCCGCATCGGCGCGGCCGACGACCTGGCCGGCGGGCGCTCCACCTTCATGATGGAAATGACCGAAGCCGCGGCCATCCTGTCGGCCAGCACGCCGCAAAGCCTGGTGCTGATGGACGAGATCGGCCGGGGCACCTCGACCTATGACGGACTGGCGCTGGCCTGGTCGATCGCGCACAGGCTGCTGACGCACAACCAGGCCCTCACGCTGTTCGCCACCCATTATTTCGAGATCACCCGCCTGCCTTCCGAGGCGGCGAACGCGGCCAATGTGCACCTGGCGGCCGCCGAATCCTCGGCGGGCATCGTCTTCCTGCACGAGGTCAGGTCCGGCCCCGCGAGCCGCAGCTATGGCATACAAGTGGCGCAGCGCGCCGGCATACCGCCCGCGGTCATCCGCCATGCCAGCCGCGAACTGTCGCGCCTGGAGGCGCAGGGCGCGCCCACGCCGCAGCTGGACCTGTTCAGCGCAGGCGCCGGGGCCGATAAGGCCGGCGACCATGACGCCGATGGAGACGCCAGCGCGCTGAAATCGGCGCTGGAAGCCATCGACCCCGATCAACTCAGTCCGCGCGAAGCGCTGGACATCCTGTACCGGCTGCGCAACGAACATTTATGAACATAGATCGGAAACTGGACCTTCTGGGCGGACTGACCCCACAGGAGTTCATGCGCGATTACTGGCAGCGCAAGCCCCTGCTCATACGGCAGGCCATCCCCGGCTTCAAGCCCTCATTGTCCATCGCCGACATCCGCAAGCTGGTCAGGCGCGAGGAAGTCGAATCGCGCCTGATCTGGCGCGACGAACAGGGCTGGAACATGAAGAACGGCCCGTTTTCCCGCCTGCCGCCGGCCAGCCGGCCGGACTGGACCTTGCTGGCGCAAAGCGTGGACCTGCACGACGACGCAACGGCGGCATTGATGCACCGCTTCCGCTTCATCTCGGATGCGCGGCTGGATGACGCCATGATCAGTATCGCCACGGACGGCGGCGGCGTGGGGCCGCACTTCGACAGCTACGACGTCTTCCTGCTGCAGGCCCATGGAAAGCGGCGTTGGCGCATCAGCCTGCAGGACGACCTGTCCCTGGAGCCCGGTTTGCCTTTGAAGATCCTCAAGCACTTCCGGCCCGAACAGGAATTCCTGCTGGAACCCGGCGACATGCTGTATCTGCCGCCGCATGCGGCCCACGATGGCGTCGCCGAAGGCGATTGCATGACCATCTCCATAGGCTTTCGCGCGCCGACGCTGGCCACGCTGGCTTGCGGCATGCTGGAGGCGGCCAACGACCAGATCATGGCCAAGCTGGGCGATACGGGCGGACTCTACGCCAATCCCGTCATCCGGGGTCCGGTGCTGTCGGCCACGTACAAGGATGCCGGCACGCCGGCCACAGACCATCCCGCCGAGCTTCCACAGTCCCTGGTCGAAGCCTCGGTCAAGGCCATGGAAAAGATAAAATTCAACGAAGCCCTGGCCGAACGCTTTCTTGGCCAATGGCTGACCGAGCCGCCCTCCAGTGCCTATTTCGAGCCGGGCGATGAGCGCCTCGATCTGGGCGAAGGAATGCCGGCCGGCGGCAGGCTGGTGCTGGATCGCTGCACGCGCCTGATGTACCGCGGACGGCAGTTGTTCATCAACGGCGAAGTGGCTGCCACGCCCGCGACGGCGGCGCTGCGGCATCTGGCCGACACTCGCGAGCTTCCATGCAGCCATGCGCTGGCCCGCAAGTTGAGTGGCGCTGAACGGGACATGCTGACCGAATGGCTGCACGAGGGCTGGCTGCATCACGGCGCGGGTTAAGGCTGCGAGCCTGCCGGACGGCTGGGCTCACATGCATAAAAGCATATAAATACCGGTGTGAATAAACTTATAAGCGATATAGAAATAATAATCTTGTCGTTCGCGCGCGGTGGCTTGCTCCCTAGAATGGTGATGAACTTATTACCATGAGCACGCCATGCTGGCCCCGTCTTACCTTCCCGAATCCAAGCACACCCTTATCACCGAACTGGCTGACGGCCTGGAATCCAATGCGCTGAGCTGGCTGTCCGGCTACTTTGCCGGCGTTGCCCAGGGCAAGCTGGCGGGCCGCGCCGCGCCGCCGCCCGTCGCCGCAGTGGCCGGCGTGAATGCCGCCAAGCAATTGACCATTGTGTACGGAAGCCAGACCGGCAATGCCAAGCGCGTGGCCGAATCGCTGGCCGAGCGGGCGGGCGGCCTGGACCTGAACGTCCGGCTGCTGCGCGCCGACCGCTACGCCACGCGCGAACTCAAGGACGAGCAGTTGCTGTACATCGTCATGAGCACCCAGGGCGATGGGGAACCGCCCGACGACTCCCTGGCTTTCGTCGAATTCCTGTCCAGCCGCCGCGCGCCCAAGCTGCCGCAGCTGAAATACGCCGTGCTGGGCCTGGGCGATTCCAGCTATCCCATGTTCTGCGGCATCGCGCAAACCCTGGATGCCCGCCTGGCGGAACTGGGCGCCGAGCGCCTGCACGAGGTCGGCACCGCCGATCTGGACATCGAAACCGTGGCCCTGCCCTGGCAAGACGCCGCCATCGCCCAGGCCCAGAAGGTCCTGAAACAGGCAGGCACGCCGCCCACAGCCAGCATCACGCCGCTGCATCCCAAGGCATCCAGGGCAAGCCGCGAGCAGCCCTTCCTGGCCGAGCTGCTGCTGAACCAGCCCATCACGGGCCGGGGCAGCGACAAAGACGTGCGCCACCTGGAAATATCCCTGGAAGGCAGCCAATTGAGCTACCAGCCCGGCGATGCCCTGGCGTATGGCCCACCCAGTCCGAGGTTCTGGTCGATGCGGTCATTTCCCGTCTGGGCCTGGACGCCGACGAAGACATCGAGATCAATCAAGTCTCGCGCAGTTTGAAGGAGTGGCTGGGCCGGCATCGCGAACTGACGCAATTGACCAGGCCTTTCCTGACGGCGCATGCGGAGCTTTCAGGCAGCGAACAGCTCAAGGCCCTGCTGCTGCCCGAATCGATCGACCAATTGAAGGGCTATCTGGAAAGCCGCCAGCTTGTCGACCTGCTGGACGAGTTCCCCGCGCAATGGGCCGCCCGCAACCTGGTCCAGGCGCTGCGCCCGCTGACCCCGCGCATGTACTCCATCGCGTCCAGCCAATCCGCCGTGGACCAGGAAGTACACCTTACCCTGGCCAATGTCGCCTACGAGTACGAGGGCGAGGCCCGCTGGGGCGCGGCATCGAATTTCCTGGCCCGGCTTGCCGAGGGCGAGAAGCTGCCCATCTTCATCGAGGAAAACCAGCGCTTCCGCCTTCCCGCCGACAATTCGCGCGATGTGATCATGATAGGGCCGGGCACCGGCGTGGCGCCCTTCCGCGCCTTCGTCCAGGAGCGCGCCGCCGCCGGCGCGGACGGCCGCAACTGGCTGTTCTTCGGGAACCCGCACTTTTCCTCCGACTTCCTGTACCAGACCGAATGGCAACGCGCGCTTCAGGATGGCGACCTGCACCGCCTGGATCTGGCCTTCTCGCGCGATCAGACACACAAAGTCTATGTGCAGGACAAACTGCTGGAGCGCGCCGGCGACCTGTACAGCTGGATCCAGGGCGGCGCCCATGTCTACGTGTGCGGGGACGCCACCCGCATGGCCCGGGACGTTCACCAGGCGCTGCTGCAGATCGCCCAACGGGAAGGCGGCCTGGACGATGCCCAGGCCAAGGCATGGCTGGACGAACTGGCCGCGCAAGGCCGATACGCACGCGACGTTTACTAAATCAGGATAGCAATGAGCAACACCCTTTCGCATCTGGAGCAGATCAAGGCCGACAGCCGGCACCTGCGCGGCACCATCGAAGAAGGCCTAGCGGACCCGGTCACGGGCGCGATCAGCGACGACGACAACAAGCTGCTGAAATTCCACGGCAGCTACCAACAGGACGACCGCGACATCCGCGACGAGCGGCGCAAGCAGAAGCTGGAACCGGCCTATGCCTTCATGATACGGGCGCGCCTGCCCGGCGGCGTCGTCACGCCGGCCCAGTGGCTGGCCTTCGACGATATCGCGCGCAACTATGCCGGACGCGGCCTGCGCATCACCACCCGCCAGACCTTCCAGTGGCACGGCATCATCAAGCGCGATCTGAAGCCGACCATGCAGGCCATCCACCATGCCATGGCCACCACCATCGCCGCCTGCGGCGACGTGAACCGCCAGGTGGTCAGCTCGGTCAATCCGCATCTTTCCAGCCAGCATCGCATCGTGCAGGAATGGACGCAAAAACTGTCCGACCATTTCATTCCGCGCACGCGGGCCTATCACGAGATATGGCTGGACGGCGAGAAGATCACCGACGAGCCCGAAGAAGAGCCCATCTACGGCGACACCTACCTGCCGCGCAAGTTCAAGATAGGGGTGGCCATTCCCCCCACCAACGACATCGATGTTTTCGCGCAAGACCTCGGGCTGATCGCCATCATCGAAGACGGCCGCCTGCTGGGCTTCAATGTCGCCATAGGCGGCGGCATGGGCGCGACCCATGGCGACGAGACCACCTATGCGCGCCTGGGCAGCCTGATCGGCTTCGTGCCGCCCGAACAGCTCATCCAGGTCGCCGAGGGCGTGGTGACCTTGCAGCGCGACTACGGCAACCGCGTCGAGCGCCAGCATGCGCGCCTCAAGTACACCATCGATCACCGGGGCCTGGACTGGTTCAAGGCACAGCTGGAAGAGCGCATCGGGTTCACGCTGCAAGCGACGCGCCCTTATCGTTTCGACCTGAACGGCGACAGCTACGGGTGGAAGGAAGGCGAAGACGGAAAATGGCACCTGGGCCTGTACATCGAGTCGGGCCGGCTCTGGGACACGGGCGACAAGCAGCTGCAAACGGGCGTGCGCGAAATCGCCAAGGTGCTGAAAGGCGAGTTCCGCATGACCTGCAATCAGAACCTGCTGATCGCCAATGTCGCCGCCAAAGACCGCGGCAAGATCGACAAGCTGGTTGAACAGTACGGCCTGGACGGCTACAAGCGGCAAAGCGGCATCCGCCGCCACAGCATCGCCTGTGTGGCCTTGCCCACTTGCGGCCTGGCCATGGCCGAAAGCGAGCGCTATGCCCCGGTCCTGCTGCCCAAGCTGGAAGCCCTGCTGGACAAGCACGGCCTGATCGACGCGCCCATCCTGCTGCGCCTGTCCGGCTGCCCGAACGGCTGTTCGCGCCCCTATCTGGCCGAGATCGCGCTGGTGGGGCGGGCCCTGGGCCGATACGATCTGCGGCTGGGTGCTGATTTCACGGGCGAACGCCTCAATATTCCCTACCGCGAGAACATCGCCGAACCCGAAATACTCGATACGCTGGACGGCCTGTTCGGCGCCTATGCGAAGAGTCGCCAGGACGGCGAGAAATTCGGCGACTTCCTCCTGCGTAGCGGGGTCATCCCCGCGCCGTCGCAGAAACTGATACCTATCGTTCTGGACACGGTGGTATAAAACAATCCCGACACCACGGCGCTGCCAATGAGATTATTCCCCCTGTTCGCCGACCTCCAGGCACGGCTCGTTCTTGTCGTGGGCGGCGGCGCCGTCGCCGAACGCAAGGTCAAAAGCCTCCTCGCCTCGGGCGCCCGGGTCCGGGTCGGCGCGCTGGAGGCCGGGGATGCGCTGTGGGAACTGGCCGGGCAAGGCAAGATCGAATTGCTGTCCGGCCCGTTCGACCCGGCCTGGCTGGATGGCGCATGGCTGATCGTTGCCGCCACCGACGACCGCCAGTTGAACCGGCACATCGCCGGGCTGGCCGGTGAGCGGAAGCGCTTCATCAATGTGGTCGACGACCCCGAGCTTTCCAGCTTCCAGGTTCCCTCCATCGTCGACCGCTCGCCCCTTACCATCGCGATTTCATCGGCGGGCAGCGCTCCCGTGCTGGCGCGCCGCGTGCGCGAACGCATCGAAAGCCTCTTCGACCATACACTGGGTTCGCTGGCCACGCTGGCCGCGGGCTATCGCCAGGCCATACGCCAGGCGCGGCCCGACCTGCGCCGGCGCCGCGAGTTCTATGACTGGCTGCTCGACGGCCCTGTGGCCGATGCCCTGCGTAAGCGCCGGCCATCGCAGGCGAAGCAGCTGCTGGAAGGCGAATTACGTCAACCGCAAGCGGCCATCGCCGGCAAAGTCATCCTGGTCGGCGCCGGGCCCGGCGATCCGGGCCTGCTGACCCTGAAAGCCCTGCGCGCGCTGAATGAAGCCGATGTCATTCTTTACGACCGGCTGGTGGATGCCGAAATACTGGAACTGGCGCGCCGCGATGCGGAGCAGATTCCGGTCGGAAAAATCCCCGGCGAGAATCACGACGCCACCCAGGCCCGCATCCACGAGCTCATGCTGACGCATGCCCGCCAGGGACAGCTGGTCGTCCGCCTCAAGGGAGGCGATGCCTTCGTGTTCGGGCGGGGCGGTGAAGAACTGCAATTCCTGCGCGAACACGATGTGCCCTACGAGGTCGTGCCCGGCATCACGGCGGCCCTGGCATGCGCGGCCTACGCCGGCATTCCGCTGACCCATCGTGACCATGCCCAGTCGGTCCGCCTGATCACCGCGCACTGTCGCCAGGACACCTTGCTGGAAGACTGGCCGTCGCTGGCGCGCGACAAGCAGACCCTGGCGTTCTACATGGGGGTCAGCCAGCTTGACTGGCTGTCGGAACAACTGATGTCGCATGGGCGGTCGGGCGACACGCCCTTTGCCATGGTCGAGAACGGCACGCGCGCCAACCAGCGCGTACTGCAGGGCAGCCTGAAAGACCTGGCTGAACTGGCCCGCCGTCATGAAATGAAAGCGCCATCCTTGCTGCTGATCGGCGAGGTGGCCGCGTTAGGGCCTGCGCTGGAATGGTTTGGCGCCAGCATCCGGCAAGACTAGGGCCGCCATTGCGGCGGCCCCGTTCGATGCGTGCTGCCCACCGTTCAAGGGCGGGCAGCGTCTGCAGGCTTACTTCGCCTTCATGTGGGTCGACAACACCGTAATGATGCGCCTGGCGGTATCGGTGTTCTGAACCTGGCCATTCTGGTCCAGGACCGTGACAATGGAACCCGAGCCCTGGCCGGCAACGTGAATGCGGTATGCCGCCGCTTCCGCCGTATTCTTCGAGCCGAACAGTCGTCCGATGAAATTCTGCTGCTCGATTTTCTCGCCGGTGTCGCTGTCCAGGTAGCGGATGAAGTAATCGCCCGCGGAACGATCGCGATCATCGACCGCAAAGCCCGCCGAGTCGATGGCCACGCCTACGCGGCGCCATGCCCGGTCAAAAGGTTCGGCCAGCGCGATGGCGGCCTGGCCGTCGGGCATCTGCGTGATCGAGGCCTGCTCCGAGTCCTTTTCAGCCTGCGCGACCATGTCGTGCGCTTTCTGGACATCGGTGCCCAGGAACACCATGAGGCGGGCCAGCATGGCGGCGTTCAGGCCCGGATCTTCCTTGCCGAATACCCATTTGAAGGTGGAGCCGTCCTGGGTGGGCGTTTCGACCATCTGCTGGTGGCTGATGTAGACCTCGGTCTTGCCATTGACGCGCTCGACGCGCGTACGGAAGCGCTCGCGCTCGCCGCTGTCGAACACGGTGTCGATGATGGACCCCAGGGCGCTGCGGATCCAGCCTTCGGGAATCTTGGCGCGGTTTTCGGCCCAGTCGGTTTCCATCAGGCCGGCGCGCGGATCCTGGGAGTGAATGGTGAAGCCCTGTTCGCCCCAGAAATCGAGAATTTTCGGATAGACCTCTTCAGCCGGCTTGTCGACCACCAGCCAGCGCAAGTCGCCATCGCGCATGACCGATACGCCCTGGGCTTGCGGCAGTATGCGGTCGGCCGCCGTCCTGCCCTGCTGCGCCTGCTGGTTCTGGGCGTACTGGCTGAACGTGGCCGTGCCTTCCGGCGCGCGATAATGGGCGTCGGTGTTGGCCTGGGTCAGATCGGGTGGAATGCTGAGCGGGTCGCCGGCGACCGTGCTCTTGTAATCGACGGCTTCCTCGGTGCCCACCATCTGGTTCCAGGCGGAGCAACCGGACAGCAATAGCATGCCCATGCCCAGAGCCAGGCCGGCGCAGCGTTTGTTCATACGCATATTCATCATCTAGATTAAGCCCACTTCTTTTAGCGAATTGCGCACCAGAGCATGGTGCTGTTCGTGCAAGGAGGTTAAGGGTAAGCGATAGCCCAGTTTGGACAGGCCCATTTCAGCAACGGCCCATTTAACAGGAATCGGGTTGGATTCAACAAAAAGCACTTGGTTCAACGTCGCAAGACGGGCATTGAGCTTCCGCGTCAAGGGAACATCGCCGCCAATCGCCGCCATGCACATTTCGTGCATGAGGCGCGGAGCGACATTGGCCGTGACCGAAATGTTGCCGCGTCCGCCCAGCAGGATGAGGGCCGCGGCCGTGGCGTCGTCGCCGCTGAAGATCTGGAAACCGGCCGGCGCGTCGCGCAGCAGCCTGGCGCCGCGGCCGATGTCGCCGGTGGCATCCTTGATGCCGGCGATGCCCGGAACCTGCGCCAGGCGCAGCACAGTGTCGTTCGACATGTCGGCGACCGTCCGGCCCGGCACGTTGTACAGAATGGAAGGCAGGTCGACGGCTTCGGCAATGGCCTTGAAGTGCTGGTAAAGGCCTTCCTGGGTGGGCTTGTTGTAGTAGGGAACGACCGAAAGGCCGGCCTGTGCCCCCACCGCCTTGGCATGCCGGGACAGCTCGATGGCTTCCTGGGTCGAGTTGCCGCCCACGCCCGCAATGACGGGCAAGCGCCCCGCCGCGTGTTCGACCGCCACCTTGATGATTTCCGCGTGCTCATCCACGTCCACGGTCGGCGACTCGCCCGACGTGCCCACCACCACCAGGGCATCGGTTCCCTCGGCGGCGTGCCAGTCGATCAATTTTCGGAAACTGTCGAAATCCAGGCTGCCATCGGGATGCATGGGCGTGATAAGCGCCACCATGCTGCCCTGAAAGGTAGGAATCGCGGAATCCGTGCTTGTTGCCATGATGGGAATGATCTCCTCGAATTCACCCGGATGGTGAACGTGCCTAGACGTGAATTAACTCACAAGTTTACCGGATATGCGTCGAAAATCATAAGAACCAATTCACAATCGACTGGCCGAACGCCAGCAATGGTTGCAATACCACCCACAAAATACCGGTCAGCATCAAAATGATCAGGATCAGCAGGCCGTAGGGCTCGATCCGGGAGAACTGCCAGGCCATCCGGGAGGGCAGCAGGCTGAATACGATGCGGCCGCCATCCAGCGGCGGCAAGGGCACGAGGTTCAGCGCCATCAGGATAAGGTTCACCTGGATGCCGGCGATCGTCATCTGCACCCAGAAGTCGCCCTGGCTGGCGCCCGTCTCCGCCAGCAAACGCAGACCAATGGCCCAGATGATGGCCATGACCAGGTTGGATCCCGGGCCGGCCAGCGCCACCCACAACATGTCCTGCTTGGGCCGGCGCAAACGCCCCCAGTCGACCGGAACCGGCTTGGCCCAGCCGAAAAGCAGCCCTCCGCCGCCCATGAGCTTGGTGCTGAACAGAAGCACCAGCGGCACGATGATGGTGCCGACCAGATCGATATGGCGGATGGGATTGAGGCTGATGCGACCGGCCTGCCAGGCCGTGGGATCGCCGAACATCCGGGCCACATAGCCATGCGCCGCTTCATGCAGGGTGATGCCGAACAGCACGGGCAGGGCATAAACGGTAATGGTCTGTATCAACGAATCCATGGGGTTCCGCAAAGATGGGCAGTCGGAGGCAAGGGACGGCCTGTATGGCTAAGGCTGCCGAAAGGTGAAAAAGTTCTTTAGTCCAGGCCCAGGGCGGACAAATCGCCCTGCCCGCGACGAGTGATCTCGGGGCTGGGGCCGGTCAGGTCGATGACGGTGGTGGGAGCCAGCGGACAAGGGCCTCCATCGATGACGGCGGCAAGCTGATTGGCGTAGCGATCGAAGATGGCCTGCGCATCGTTCATGGGCTCTTCTTCGCCTTCCGGTATCAAGGTGGTCGACATCAGGGGCGAGCCCGCGGCTTCGATCAGGGCCCGCGTCACCGGATGGTCGGGTACGCGTATGCCTATGGTCTTGCGCGATGGATGGGATACCCGGCGCGGCACTTCGCGCGTGGCCTCGAGGATAAAGGTCCACGGACCGGGCGTCGCCAATTTGAGGAAGCGGTATTGCTTGTTGTCGACACGCGCAAAATGGCCGATTTCGGCCAGATCGCGGCAAAGCAGCGTCAGGTGATGACGCTCGTCAAGGCCGCGCAGGCGCCGCAATGCGTCGGCCGAGGGCTTGTCGTCCAGGCGCGCCACCAGCGCATAGCTGGAGTCGGTGGGCACCGCCACCAGGCCGCCGTCGGACAGCAACTGGCCCGCCTGCTTCATCAGGCGGGGTTGGGGATTCTGCGGATGAACAACAAAGAATTGTGCCATTAACGTATCCTAACATTCCTGGAGGGCGAGTTTAAATTCCAACGCGGCTACAGGCAATAAAATTAAGCCTTCCGAAGGCTCGATTGAAGGAAATTCCGCATGCGTCTGGATAACTCGCGCGAGAGCAGCAATATCGAAGACCGGCGCGGCCGGCGCATGAGAATGGGCGGCCGGGGAAAAATCGGCCTGGGCACCATTGTCCTGGCGCTGGTGGCCATGTATTTCGGCATAGACCCCGGCATCGTTCTTCAAAACGCCCCGCCCACCGCCGAGGACGCCACCTACGACGCGGAACCCTCGGCCACACCCGAGACCCGTTTCGTCTCCAAAGTGCTTGCGGATACCGAAGACGCCTGGGAGGCCATATTCCAGCAACAGGGCTGGGGCCGCTATCGGCAGCCCAAGCTGGTCCTGTTCAATGGCGCCACGCCCACGGCCTGCGGCACCGGCCAGTCCGCCATGGGGCCGTTCTACTGCCCCGGCGACAGCAAGATATACCTGGATCTGAGCTTCTTCAAGCAAATGGAGCAGCAATTGGATTCGCCGGGGGACTTCGCCCAGGCCTATGTCATTGCGCATGAAGTCGCGCATCACGTCCAGCATCTACGAGGCATCACCGACCAAGTGGATCAGGCCCGGCGCGGCGCCGGCGCAGCGGCGGCAAACCAATTGTCGGTGCGCGTCGAACTGCAGGCGGACTGCCTGGCCGGCGCGTGGGCCCGGCACTCCGACGCGCAGCGCAACACGCTGGAACCCGGCGACATCGAAGAGGCGCTGAACGCCGCCAGCGCCATTGGCGACGACCGCCTTCAACGGCGATCGCAGGGCTATGTGGTGCCCGATTCGTTCACGCACGGAAGCTCGGAACAACGCGTACGCTGGTTCACGCGCGGATTGAAGAGCGGCGACATCGCCCAATGCGATACCTTCGGCGCGGCGCCGCTCTGAATCGGCATGATTACTTCGTCGGAACCCCTGTGCCGGAATTCATGCCGGGATGGTTTTCTATGGGCGCCGGATAAACCGGCGTCCCGGACGGCTGGGCTCCCGGCGAATATGTGCCTGGCGACGAGGGCATGGTGGACGGCGGCGCGGACGGCGACGCGGGCATGGACGAAGGCGCCGACGTGCCCGCGGGCGAACCCGTGCCGGTCGAGCTGGCGGCCGAGCCCGCCGGGATCTCGGTTTCCTTGATGGTCAGTGTCGGCTTGATGTCTATCTGCTGGGCCTTGAGCCATGCCCTATGGGCGGCATCGTCATCGTGCGCCTGGGCGGCCGCAAAGGGCGCGGCCAGCAAGGCGGTCAACAGCAGCGTTTTATGCAATGTTTTCATGATAGCCAGCTCCTTGGAAAGATTGCTGAACATTCATCGTAGGGCAAACCCGACGCGCCGTGACCGCTCAAACGTTTCAAGCCGTCACAGCAGTCGTAGCGGATTCCCCGGCTCGCCGACAGGTCACGTCCCCGTCTGTGCGCAGGGCGCGCGAGCGAATGAAACATGGAGTTTCAGTTTTTCGCCTCGTGCCTTATACGCGCAAGCCTTATTTCCCCGTTCATGCTAGAATCCCGTTTCTCTTCACGACGCATGCGTTCAGTTAAACAGTGATATACTTTTTAGTTGATGTTTGTTGTCTCGGTGGTGACCGTAGCTCAGTTGGTAGAGTCCCGGATTGTGATTCCGGTTGTCGTGGGTTCGAGCCCCATCGGTCACCCCAATATTTCTTTTTTCAATGCCTTACGGCTAGCCCCGCTTTGCCGTAGAACAAAAACCAGAACATCATTGAAACGGCCTCGCCAAGTGCGGGGCTTTTTTGCGTCGAAGCATGCCGCGCGGAGTCGCAATACCATCTTCGCGCGCATGTCCCCCGTTCCCGCACAGCCACAACGCAGCCCTCGGTCGATTCATGCCTGACGCCGCTGCCGCCCTTCCCTGCCAGCCATATGCCTGGTCCGGGAGACAGGCATATGGCTTGCTGCCATGGCCCCGACGGCTGGCGGAGCATCGGCCAGTCCGTTTCAGCGCCGCCGCCGGCAGGCGCAATGTGATTCATGCACATGGACGAGGACACTATGACTACCCAAATGAAAGACAATTTGCTGGACTGGCTGCGCGACGCTCACGCAATGGAAGAGCAAGCCGAGAAAATGCTGACCACGACGGCCGAGCGGCTGGAGAACTATCCCGAACTTCGACGCCGCATCGAACAGCATATCGAGGAGACCCGGCGCCAGGCGCAATCGGTGCGGGGATGCATTGAACGCCTTGGCGGCGACACCTCGGCAATCAAGGACGCCACAGCCAAGATGATGGCCATGGCCCAGGGAATGAGCGGCATGTTTGTTTCGGACGAGGTCGTCAAGGCCAGCCTGGCAAGCTATACCTTCGAGCATATGGAGATCGCCAGCTACCGGGCCCTGATCGCCGCCGCGGAGGCCTGCGGCGACATGGAAACCAGGCGGGTTTGCGAGCAAATCCTGGTGGAGGAAGAAGCGATGGCGAACTGGCTGGCCGACCACCTATCGAAGACGGTGCAGGAGTTCCTGGTCCGCGACGAAACCGCCGGCACAACGGCAAGGCATTGAGGGGAATTGAACGACACCACCCGCCGCTCGATGATAGGCGATGAAGGCGCCCGCACTGAAGTGGATACGCAAGCACCTCCAGACCGATGAGGTCCGAATACCCATACAGACGGCCTCCGCGGTATTCCTGGCGTATTTTGCCACCAGCTTCTTCATGGAGGTCGAGGATGTGTCGTGGGGGGTGTTTTCGGCGCTGTTCGTCGTTCAGGCCAGCATAGGCGGGACCATAGGCGCCGCATTGGGTCGCATCGCGGGCGCCGCCCTTGGCGCGGTCATTGCCGTTGCGCTGGTCATGCTGCTGGGAACCGAAGGCTGGGATACCCTGATCGCCCTGCTGGCCGGCGTCGGCATCATGAGCTTCCTGGCCGCGAAATGGCCGGTGCTGGCCTACGGGCTGGTCACCGTCGCCATTATCGCCGTGGCGCCCGACTTTTATATCGTGGAAGGCGCGCTGAAAAAGGTGCTGGCCATCGCCATCGGTTCCAGCTGCGGAATGGTGGCCGCCTTTGCCGTATTCCCCGTTCTTGCCCGGCGCACCGAGCAGGAGCATCTGGCCACGGCCCTGCGCAACTGTGGCGATTACGTGCTGGAATGCACGACATGCCTGGTCAGGGACAAGCGGGACAAGGACAGGAAGGCCCAGAACGCCATACAGCGATCCATCGAGCAGGCCCGCCTCATGGCGCGCGAGGCCCGCATAGAAGAAAAGACTCCCGCCATGGGCCTCAGTCCGTTTTCCCAGGCATTGCTTCCCGAAATCGAGCGTTTCGCCTATACCCTTACCCTGGTGGATCGTTTCAGCGACAAGTCGATTTCGGACATGCGCGACGACGACAAGAAAGCGCTCCTTGAGCTCGCCGGCACGGTCAGGAATTGCCTGGAGGAAATCGCCGACGCGGTCGAAGCCGGGAAACCGTGCCAGGAGATTGACGATGTGGAAAAGGTTTACCGGGCATTTGAAGAACAAGTGGACGCGTCCATCAAGCATGGCGGCTTTCCCGTCGAAGACGAAGAGCATATGGTTTCGATAAAAAGCGCGTATGGTTCCGTCCTGTCCAATCTGGCGGAACTGGCCCGCCAGGCGCGGGGGCGCCCGCATCCCGCCGGGCCCGGCCAGCCACAAAAACCATGATCGCCATGCTATAACGCTTGCCATGTACGCCAAGCGCGGGGGAGCACTATGAAGCTGGACTGGACGCATGCGCCGCAAGGCTGGAATTGGGCCGCACAAGACGAAGACGGCCGCTGGTTCTGGTACGGCGTAAAGCCCGTGCCGGGCATAGGCGGCGGGGTATGGCGTGCGCCTTCGCGAGCACAGGCTTTCGCCCGCCAGGACGATCCCAACCCCCTATGGCATGAAACGCTGCTGGAGCGTCCGGCACAGCCCTGACCATCCGCTTTTTTCCAGTTCTATATACTTGGCGCAGGCTGGCTTTTGCATTTTCACAGAGGGCTGCATGAACCGCAGCCCGCTTCCGATTGCAATGAAAAACCGTTAAGGCATCAATATGGCTTCGTTGGAATATGTGGTTTCGGAATACTGGCCGCATCTGGCGTTTCTACTGAGTCTGGCCGTCGGCGGAACCGCCGCCGTCCATGCCGCCATGACCAAGAACGATGTTCGTGCCGCCATAGGCTGGGTGGGCGTCATTCTGATGTCGCCCCTGGTGGGCCCCTTCTTTTATCTGATTGCCGGCATCAACCGGATACGCCGCGATCACATCACCGACCAGCGCAATAAAAGCCTGAAGGATTACGCGGCCATCCCCGAGCCGCCTGTTGCCGACGTCGGCGCCCTCTTCGGCGAGCAGTTCACATCACTGCATGTGCTGGGGGACCGCGTCAGCCATTTTCCCTTGCGCGATGGCAACCACATACAGATGCTGGTCGGCGGCGACCAGACCTACCCTGAAATGATAGCCGCCATCGACCAGGCCACCCGGTCCATTGCCCTGCAAACCTATATTTTCGATAACGACAGCGAAGGGCGGAAAATCGTCCAGGCGCTTGCGCGCGCCCATGAACGCGGGGTCCAGGTGCGCGTCCTGATCGATGCGGTCGGGTCGAAGTATTCCCGCCCGCCCATCATCAGGCTGTTGCGCAAGCTTGGCATCCCCTCGGCCTTGTTCATGACCAACCCCCTTGGCATGCGCATGCCCTACGCCAACCTGCGCAGCCACCGCAAGATACTCGTCATAGACGGACGCTGCGCCTTTACGGGAGGCATGAATATACGCGAAGGGTTCGTTACCGCCGTGGCGGGCGGCAACACGGCAAGCGATACCCATTTCCGCGTGGAAGGCCCGGTGGTCCTGCAATTGATCTCGGTCTTTGCGCACGACTGGGAATTAACGACCAAGGAAAGCCTGCCTTATGAAACCTGGTGCTGCACGGCCTGGGATCCGCCCCAGCCGACCATGCCCGCGCGCTGCATACGCTCGGGTCCCGATCGCTATATCGTTGGAACGCACAACATGCTGCTGGGCGCCTTTGCCGTGGCCCAGAAGCACATACGCATACAGTCGCCCTACTTCCTGCCCGACCAGATACTCCTGGGCGCCATCAACACGGCGGCCCGGCGAGGCATCACGGTGGACATCGTCATCCCGGGACGCAACAACCTGCGCCTGGTGAACTACGCCATGACAGCCCAGCTGGACCAGGTGATACGCAATGGCTGCCGGGTATGGCGCGCCCATGGGAATTTCAACCATTCCAAGCTGATCACCATAGACGGAGCCTGGTCCTACGTGGGTTCGTCCAATATGGATCCGCGCAGCTTGCGGTTGAATTTCGAGCTTGACATGGAAGTCTACAGCCAAGATCTGGCCAGCCGGATCGAAGGGCTTATCGACAGTGAAATACAGAATTCCGAAGCGGTCACACTGCAAGGGCTGGCCGCCATCCCCTTTCGCAAGCGTCTGCGCAACAGGGTGATATGGCTGGCCAGCCCTTATTTGTGAAACGCCGCCAGGCTTACTGAGGCTGGACCTTTGCCTGCTTGGCCACATCGCCCCAGCGAACGATCTCGCTGTCGACGAACTTGCCGAAAGCCTCGCCCGTCATGTTGGGCGTGGCCGAGCCGTTGCTGTTCCAAAGCTCTTTCACCTTGGGAGCATTCAGCGCCTTGACCAGTTCTTCGGACATCTTCTTGACGATGTCCGCAGGCGTGCCCGCCGGCGCCCACATGGCATACCATGTGGACACTTCATAGTCGGGCACTCCGGCTTCGGCCGCCGTCGGAACGTCGGGGAAGGACGGCGAGCGCTGGGCCGCCGCCACCGCCAGGGGACGTATGGAACCCGCGCGGATATGCGATGCCGACGAACCCAGCCCGTCGAACGCCACATCGACCTGGCCCGTGATGAGGCCGGTCAGCATGGGGCCCGCGCCCTGGTAGGGGACGTGCGTCAGTTCGATGCCGTTTTTCAGCGCGAACAATTCACCCGCCAGATGGTGGGTGCTTCCCACGCCGGCCGAACCGAAGTTGATCTGGCCGGGATTGGCCTTGGCCTTCTCAAGCAGCTCCTTCACGCTTTTGACGGGAAGCTTGGTGGGATTCACCACGATGATCTGGGGCGGCTGGGCCAGCAGAGCAACGGGCACGAAGTCCTTCTGGATGTCGTAGTTCAGCTTCTTGTAGATGGACGGCGCCACGGCATGGTGTGCCCCGCCCATGAAGAAGGTATAGCCGTCGGCCGGTGCGCGCGCAGCCACGCCGGCACCCAGCGTGCCGCCCGCGCCGCCCTTGTTGTCGACCACCACGCTTTGCTTCAGCTGCTGGCCAAGCTGATGGGCCAAAGGCCGGGCGAAGGTGTCGGTGCCGCCGCCGGCGGGGAATGGAACGATGATGGTGATGGATCGGTCGGGCCATGCAGCCTGGGCGGCGCCGGACACTGCCAATGCGGACAGGGCCACGGTGGCAGCCAGAACAAAACGCTTCTTCATGAAATCTCCTCTTGGATTCTTATATAAAAACTAAAGTGCGATCATTCGCATAAAGCACTCCGCATTCTCTGTGCGGAGCGTGTTGCATACTACTGGAGAAAACACCTATCGCCAGCATAAAAGCTGCTTTCGCAGCGTAAAACTAAACAGCCGGACCCATCACGTACTCGGGCAGCGACGTGACGATCTGGGGAAACAGGCACAACACGACGATGGCCAGCATCATCACCAGCACGTAGGGCAACGCCCCCCAAAGAATCTCCCGGGTCGGGACGTCGGGCGCAATGGAATTCAGCACAAAGAGGTTCAAGCCCACCGGCGGGGTAATGAGGCCTATCTCCATATTGATGGTCAGCACCACGGCGAACCAGTACGGATCAAAACCGGCCTGGGTGATAATGGGGAAAAGCAATGGCGCCGACATGACGATAATCGCAACCGGCGGCAGGAACATTCCCGATACCAGCAGGAACAGATTGATCAGACCCATCAGCGCCCATCGATTGATCTGCAATTCGGCGATCGCGGCGGCCAATGACTGCGTAATGTAAAGCGAGGACAAGGCGAATGCGAACAGCTCGGCCGAGGCCATGATCATCATGATCATGACGCTTTCGCGCATGGCGGAGCCGAAGATGCCAACGAACGGCCTGATCTTGAACAGGCGATACACCACGATAACCACCAGCAGGGTCAGCATGGCGCCCGCGCCGGCCGCCTCCGACGGGGTCGCCACCCCGCCATACAGCACGAACAGCATGCCCAGGATGATCAGCAGCAGCGGCAGTACGCGCGGCAGGGTCGCCAGCTTCTCCTTCAAGGTATAGTGCAGCGCCACGGACTGGAAACGGAATCCCTTCCTGCGGGCATCGATCAATGCCCAGACCATGAACATGGCGGTCAGCATCAGGCCTGGCAGGACGCCTGCCAGGAACAGCCGCCCGATAGAGGTCTGCGTCGATATCCCATACACGATCATGGTGACCGAAGGCGGTATCAATATGCCCAGGGTGCCTCCCGCCGCGATGGAGCCCGTAGCCACCGAACTGGGGTAGCCGCGCTTGAGCATCTCGGGTATGCCCATCTTGCCGATGGCCGCGCAGGTTGCGGGACTGGACCCCGTCATGCCCGAAAAAATAGCGCAGGCGCCGATATTCGACAGCACCAGCCCGCCCGGCACCTTGTACAGCCAGCGATCCAGCGACTTGTATAAATCGCCCCCCGCCGGCGTTCCGGCCACGATCGCTCCCATCAACACAAACATGGGTATGGCAACGTAAGCCAGATTGGCAATGCCCGCAAACATCGTTTCGGCAATCACATAGATGACGTCCGGCCCCATATCCAGAAACAGGCCGGCGATGGCCGCCAGACCCAGCGCAAACGCGATCGGCATGCCGGTGCCCAGCAGCAGGCACAGCCCCACGACCAGCGCAATCCCCGCCTGGGTCGGGCTCATGATGGCTCTCCGGACAGTTTGACGATCTCGGCAATGTATTGCAGGCTGAGCAGGACGAAGCCGGCCAGCATGGGCGAAAGCGGCATCCACAATGGAACAGCCGCAACGCTGGGCGTGGTCCATCCGCCCTCCAGCGCTTCATACAGGTGGATGCCCGTGGCAACCGCCATGACCAGGCAGAACAGGATACCGAAAATCGCCCCCGCGCGGTCCATGGCCAGGCGGGTGCGCGGCTTGACCATCAGCTGTATGAAATCGACGCCGACATGCCCCTTGGTCTGCAAGACATAGGGGGCTCCGAGGAAGATCGCCGCGGTCGCGCTGAACACCACCGCTTCGGTTTGCCAGATCGTGGCGGCGCGGAAGATATAGCGCAGGAAGATCATTTCGCACACCACAAGCATGGAAAAAATCAGCAGCAAGCCCGACAGCAATCCGCATAGGCGCGACAGGGTTTCAACGAAACGGATAAATCGTCCAGTCATGTGACATCCTTTTCTTTACGATAAAGCAGCCCGGCTGGGCGGGACGGCACGCAAAACCATCCCCGGGCCGGCCGGCTGCGCTCAGGACATCACTGGACCGCCAGCGCCTTTTTCAATAATTCATCGCCGCCTTTCACCTTCTCGGCAAACTGCTTGTAAGACGAAGCCTGGGCCACCTTCATCCAGGCATCGAAATCCTCCTTGCTCATGCTGACGACCTTGACGCCAGCATTGGTGAAGGTATCGATCATTTTCTTCTCGCCTTTGCGCGCCTCGCCGGTAAAGTAATCTTCGGCTTTCTTGGCCGCGGACATGATCGCCTTTTGCTGCTCGGGCTTTAGTCTGTCGAATACTTTCTTCGACATGATCACGGGTTCATACATGAACCAAAGCGCATTTTCGCCCGGAGCGGTCAGGCATTTGACCTGTTCGTAGATGCGGTAGGACACGAAGCTGTCGTTGGAGGTATTGGTCGCATCCAGGACACCGGTTTGCATGGCCGTATAGATCTCGGAGGACGGCATGGATGAAATAGACGCACCCGCCGCCGCCAGCATTTGCTCGAACGCGGGACCGGCGGCGCGTATTACCTGTCCTTTGATGGTATCGGGGCTGGTGATGCATTGCTTCTTGGAGGCAAAGCCGCCCGCGAGCCACGCATCGGCAATTACCACCGCACCGCTTTTCTCTACCAGCGCCTTGATGTCCTTCATGAAATCGGACTTGTTCAAACGCTGCGCATGGTCGTAGTTGCGCACCAGCCCGGGCATGAGCGTGGCTGAAAACTGCGGGACGCGGCCCGAGGCGTAGTCCAGGGGAAACGCCGACATATCCAATTGGCCGCGCGTAATCGCGCCCCACTGCTCTGTGGCCTTGTACAAGGACGAGGACGGAAACACCTGGATCTTCAGCCCCACGTTGGCGGCCTCGACCTCGCGAGCGATGATCTGCACCATCTCGTCCCGGGGATCTCCCTGCCCGCCTGGAAACTGATGGGATGCCCTCAGGGTGGTCTGGGCCGCCGCCGTGCCGGCAGCGGCCAGGATTGCGGCTCCCACCGCGATGCGATATAGGCTCTTCATAGTTTTGTCTCCTGAAATTTTAATAAGGACTACTTTCTATGCGAACTGCCTTGCTGCGCGTAACTATTTACCGCTGTCTTCTAACTACAGGTTCTTGTATTGCTCTCTCAATACGTTCTTCTGAACCTTGCCCATCGTGTTGCGCGGCAATTCGGCCGCCACGACGATCCGCTTCGGAACCTTGAAATTCGCCAGGCAGGCTTTCAGGCCCGCCAGCATTGCCTCAGGGTCGATCTTGCACCCTTGCTTCTCCACCACGACCGCCACCACCGCCTCGCCGAAATCAGGGTGCGGCACGCCGATGACCGCCGACTCGTCAACGCCGGGCTGCTCATCGATGACCAATTCGATCTCTTTGGGATAAACGTTGAACCCGCCCGAGATGATCAAGTCCTTGCTGCGGCCGACGATGGTCAGGTAGTTGTCCGGCACATTGGCCCCGCCCCACTGCCCCACGTCGCCGGTGCGGAACCAGCCATCCGCGGTGAATTCCTCGCGGGTTTTCTCGGGCATGCGCCAATAGCCCGAAAACACATTGGGGCCGCGCACCTGGACATTGCCGATTTCGCCGGCGGGCAGCGCGGCGCCCGCCTCGTCGACCACGCGCACCGACACGCCCGGCAGGGGCTGGCCCACGGTGCCGCCCAGGCGCTCGCCCAGGGCGGCGTCGTAGGGGTTGGAGGTCAGCATGATGGTTTCGCTCATGCCGTAGCGTTCGAGTATGGTCTGGCCGGTGCGTTCGCGGAACTCGGTGAAGGTTTCGGTCAGCAAGGGGGCGGAGCCCGAAATGAACAGGCGCATGTTGCGCGTGACCTCGCGGGTGAACCGGGCATCGGCCAGCAGGCGCACGTAATAGGTGGGCACGCCCATCATCACCGTGCTTTGCGGCAGGTAATGCAGGGCCTGGTCCACATTGAACTTGGGCAGCCAGATCATTTTGGCGCCGGCCAGCAAAGCGCCATGCGAGGCCACGAAAAGACCATGCACATGGAAGATGGGCAGCATGTGCAGCAGCACATCGTCGGGACGCCAGCCCCAGAACTCCTTCAGGACCTGGGCGTTCGACGACAGGTTGCGGTGCGACAGCATGGCGCCCTTGCTGCGGCCCGTCGTGCCCGAGGTGTACAGAATGGCGGCCAAGTCATCCGGCTGGCTGACGACCGTGTCGAACCGACTGCCCTGGCTGGCGGCGGCCACCGCCAGGCTGCCACTGCCATCGGCATCCAGCGTATACACATTGGCGATGTCGGTTTTCCGGGCCAGGGCTTCTATCCACTCCAGATTCTTGCTGTCGCACACCACCACAGCCGGTTCGGCGTCGGTCAGGAAATACTCAACTTCCGCGGAGCGATATGCGGTATTCAGCGGCAAGTACACCAATCCGGCCCGCACAGTGGCCAGATACAGCATCAAGGCGGTGGGCGACTTCTCCACCTGCACGGCAACGCGGGCGCCGGAGGGTAGAGCCAGGGCTTGCAGCAACGATGCCAGGCGGGCGCTCATTTCTTCGATATCGTTCCAGCTATAAACCTGGTCCGGCGTTTCAATGGCGGCCTGCGAACGATCCGGCGGGAAGCCCGATGCGAGCAAGGCGTACAGATTAGCGTTGCTTTCCAAATCAATCTCCTGAGAATACCGGCTCCTGGCCAGCCAAAAATGCTCTTATACCCTCGTGGTGGTCACGCGTCTGGGCATAACTGAAAAGCTCGTCGAGCTCGGATTCGCTGAGCGGCTCGGGCACGGAGCACAGCCTTGCAGCCGTCTTCTTGTTGATGCGTGCGGCCAGCGGGGCGCCCGCAGCGATACGCCGTGCCGTGCGCAGGACATCGCCGGCCACGTCGGCATCGGGAAGCACGCGGGTGAGCAAACCCTTGGCCATCGCTTCGGCGGCCGGAAACACACGCCCTTCCAGCAGTATTTCCAGTGTGGCCGCTCGCCCGGCCAGCGCCAGCAGGCCGCGCATTTCCTCGGGGGCCATGGGAAAACCCAGCTTGTTGATCGGCACGCCGAAGCGGGAGGACTCGCCGGCAATGCGCAGGTCGCACTGGCTGGCGATTTCAAGGCCGCCGCCGACGCAGACTCCTTCGATCTGCGCGAGCACCGGGTGCATGCAATCGGCGATGGCGTGGAGCGCCGGAGCAATGACCCGCATGTGGTAGTTGACGACACCGTTCCGGTCGGCACGTTCACGCGGAAATTCACTGATGTCGGCGCCCGCCGCGAAATTACCCTGCTCACCGCGCAGCACCGCGCAGCGCAAATCCGTATTGGCGCCGATTTCGGTGAATATCCGCTGAAGCTCGCGCCACATGGACACACTGATGGCGTTCAGGCGGCCCGGATGGCTTAGGGTGACGAAGGCGATCGCTCCGTCGTAATCGAGCAGCACGCGCCCGGTTTCGGAGTGTCCCGTCATAGCCATCGCAAAGTCATCCCCGTCTTGGGCTTGCCGGCGGCCAGTTGCGCCAGATTGTCGTCAAGCTGATCCAGCTCATACAAATAGTTGGTCATGATGCCGCAGGACTGCGCCATGCCCTTGGGCGAAAGATCGGCGGCCCAGTTCACCCTTTCGATGCGTGCCCCGTTGCCCAGGTGAAAGCGCGCCACCGGATCCAGCGGCTGGCCGTTCTTCATGCTTTTCAGGTAATGCGCGGCCAGGCGCAAGCCCGTGCGCTGAATGGCGTCGGGCGCCTTGCCCGCGGCGGCGGCCTGAAGACGCTCGACCCACTTCTGCCCGGCCGACGGGTCGTCCTGCGCCTGTTGCTTGTCGGCCTTGTCGTGCAGCAAGGCCTGCATGGCCTGCCCGTCCTGCTTGGCCAGCCAGTCGGCGAAGCCCGGTATGGGCGACAGGGTGGCAAAGGACTTCAGCTTCGGCAGCTCGCTCAGCAGCTCATCGATGACCCGCTTGAGCAGGAAGTTGCCGAAACTGATGCCGCGCAAACCCGGCTGGGTGTTGGAGATGGAATAGAAGATCGCCCAGCGCGCCTTGGATGGATCGCCGGCGGGAACCTGGGGATCCAGCAGAACCTGGACGTTGTCGGCCATTTGAGCGGCGAATGCCACTTCCACGAAAATGAGCGGTACGTCGTTCATGCGCGGGTGGAAGAAGGCATAGCAGCGGCGCTGGTCCGCGACGCGGTGGCGCAGCTCTTCCCACGAACGGATTTCATGCACCGCCTCGTACTGGATGAGTTTTTCAAGCAGCGATGCGGGGGAGTCCCAATTGATCGGCCGCAATTCCAGCATGCCCACATCGAACCAGCTCGACAGCAGGCCTTCGAGTTCGCGCTCCAGCACGCCCAGGCCCGCCACCTGGTTGCGCCAGCGCAGGATGTCGGCGCGCAGCTCCACCAGCAGTTTCAGGCTGTCGGCCTGCGCATACAGGCGCCGGAAAAGCCGCAAGCCCTGATCGCCCCGGGGCTCCAGGCTGGCGCTGGCCTGCGCCAGGCCGGCCAGCAGCACGCGGCGCTCGGTGGAGTCGGCCTGGTCATAGCGCAGGCTCCATTGCTTGGCGAGCTTGTTGGCCGCCACGTCGGTCAGGCGCGCACTGAACAGCGCAAGGGTATCGGACGGCGTCGGCCAGCGATCGCGCTCCAGCCAGCGTCCAAGCCGGGCCATGATGCCCTGTGCTTCCTTCTCTTTGACCGTCGGCGCGGGCGCCTCGGCGTCCGGCTTGTTTCTTACCGCAAGAGGGGTCTCGGTGGCTGTCATGTTCAAACTCCTGAATCCTGTAGAGTGGACGGACTTTCCTGAACCGCGGCGCCGGCCCGCTCCTGCGCGGTCAAGGTGTGAAGCGCATCGAGCTGCCGCATGAGGTGCTTGCGCGTCAGGGCTTCGGCCCCTTCCGGATCGCGCGCCTTCAAGGCCGCGAAGATGGCCATGTGCTCGGCGCAGGATTCGTCGATGCGGCCGGGCAATACCAGGCTTTTGTGGCGCGACAGGCTGAGCAGCTTGCGCAGGTTGTCGACCAGGTCGGAAAGCCAGTGATTGGCCGCCAAGGCCTGTATGGCCTCGTGGATGAGCGCGTTGCTGGCATAGTATTCATCAATATCGCCCTTTGCAGCCTGCTCTTGCAGGCGTTGATGCAAAGGTTCCAGGCGTTGCAGGTCCTGGTCGGTGACCTTGCGTGCGGCCTCGTGCGCGCAACGCCCTTCGAGCATGGCCATCAACGGAAAAATCTCGTCCAGATCGTCGACGGAAAGCTCGTTCACATAGCAGCCCCGGCGCGGCTCCAGCCGCAGCAGGCCTTCGGCGACCAGCACCTTCAGGGCCTCGCGCAAGGGAGTCCGGGAGATGCCCAGCGTCTTGGTCAGGGCGACTTCGTCTATCCATTCGCCGGCTTCCAGTTCGCGCGCCTGGATCATGCCGCGCAACCTGTCGGCCACTTCCTGGTACAGCACCTGCTGGACGATGCGAGTGTTCACGGAATTCCCCATGCGGCCGCCGCGTTTCCGCGGCTCATAATTCATAATTATGGAGAATTCAAGGATTAATTCAAGTGCGGGGCGCCTATAGTTTTCCCTAGGCTCCCGTTTCACCCGCCGGCTTGCAGGAGCCGGGGCTTCGTCCCCCTGCGTGGGGCGAGGGCAGGCGTATCATGGTGGCTTTGAGCTACCCTGGCCGCAGCCATGGACCGTCACGCTGCCTGGATGGCGTCCAACCCGCCCGCCCATCACCGGCCGATTCCTCAGGAGCACAGCAATGAAAGACACAGCGCAAGCCGCATCCGCCGGCGAAATGGAGAACTGGCGCGACGAGACCACCGTCCTGCATGGCGATTCGGGCTTGACGGCGGATTCGTCAGTCGTGCCGCCCATCCATTACAGCGCCACGTTCCGCGCCGACGATGCCGCGCAATTCGCCGACATGGCCAACACGCCGCGCCATCCCGGCTTTTATACCCGCTACGGCAACCCGGTGCACAAGCGGGTCGAGGCCATACTGGCCGAACTGGAGGGCACGGAAACCGCCCTGCTGATGGCATCGGGCATGGGCGCCATCAGCACCACGATACTGGCGCTGGTCGCGCGCGGCGACCATGTCATCGCGCAGCGCCGCCATTACATGAGCACGTCGAAGCTGTTCGAAGAGGTCCTGCCGCGATTCGGCGTCGAATCCACCATCGTCGATCAGACCGACCTGGCGGCGCTCGGCGCAGCCATCCGGCCCGAGACCCGCCTGATCATGCTGGAAACGCCGGTCAACCCCACCCTGTCGTTGACCGACCTGGAGGCGGTTGCCGCGCTGGCCGGACCCAAGGGCATCATCACCATCGCCGACAACACCTTCGCCTCGCCCCTGAACCAGAAGCCCCATGCCCTGGGCATAGACATCGTCGTTCACAGCGCCACCAAGTATTTCGGCGGACACCACGACATCACGGCCGGCGCCGTATGCTGCAGCCGGGAATATGCCGAGAAGATCTGGGGCATGCACACCACCCTGGGCTCGGTGCTGTCGCCCATGGACGCCTGGCTGCTGCTGCGCGGCCTGCGCACCCTGCCGCTGCGCATGGAGCGCATCAATTCCAATGCGCTGGCCCTGGCCCAATGGCTGGAAGCGCAGCCGCAGATCGAGCGCGTGTACTACCCCGGGCTGGCCAGCCACCCCCAGCACGAGCTGGCGGCCCGTCAGATGAAAGGCTACGGCGCCGTCATCGCCTTTTCAATAAAAGGCGGATTCGATGCCACCAGCCGCTTCGTTGCTTCGCTGAGGCTCGCCACCCATGCGGTCAGCCTGGGCGGCGTGGAGACGCTGGCGGTGCACACCGCCGCCATGTGGGCCGGAACCATGACGGAGGCGCAAATGGAATCGGCCGGCATCGAAGCCAATTTCGTGCGCATGTCGGTGGGCGTGGAACACATCGAAGACCTGAAAGCCGATATAGGCCGCGCGCTGTCCCGCGATAACTAGCGTCGCGCGGCTCAGCGCTGCGCCCGCTCCAGACGCCCCCTGTATCTAAGTGACCAGCTCGAAGGGCTTGAGGCGGCGCAGCAGCATGATCGCACCCAGCGAGATGCCGAATACGGCCACGGCCAGAGCGGGAATCGACCACCAGGACGAGCCGGCCGCGCCCATGTCCTGGAGCGCCGAATCGAGCTCGTTCAACACTAATATGTGCAGGCAATAAACGCCCAGCGTGCAGGCGGACAGCTTCTTCAGCGGACCGGCGTATTCCCCGGCCTTCGTTCCCAGGCCATACAGGACATTGAAAGCGCATATGGCCGATGCCATGACGAACGGCGACAGGTAGTCATAGAACAAGGTGGTGGGCACACCCGACTGCTTGGTAAGGAGGTAGGTCGCCAGCATGGTCAACACGCTGAACACGATGAACAACAGCGCATTGGCATACCAGTAGCGGCGTTTTTCCGTGCGGCGCAAGTAGGCCTCATGCACGTAGGCGCCCAGGAAGAGATAGCCGGCCAGCCCAAAGAACGTGTCCAGGCCATACACCTGGAGCAAGCCGGTGTCGACGCCCATGGCCGTTCCCAGCGTGGGCCAGGTCGAAGCCACCGCCCAAAGGGTCAGGTAGGCGATTTTTTCGGATGGCTGCGCGGCATTCCAGATGGCCCGCAAAAAAGGCACGAACAGGTAAATGCCCACAATGGCATAGAGATACCAAAGATGAAAGACCACGGGACCATGGGCCAGGGCGCGCAGCCAGTCGTACCAGGGGCCGTATTGCTCGCCACGCCAGGTGTTCCATGCCATGTAGAACAGCGACCAGAACAGCAAGGGGGGCAGAATGCGCGCAAAGCGCTTGGACAGGAATGCCGGCAGGGACTCCTGCTTGCCCAACAGCAGCACCCCGGTAATCATCAGAAACAAAGGCACGCAGCTGCGCGCAAGCGAATCGTAGAAATTGCTGGCCCACCACTGGTCGTCGAAAGTGGCGAAACGGATCGCGGCCACATGCAGGATGACGACCATGAAACAGGCGCCCACCCTGGCGGTATCCATTGCCGTGCTGAACCGAGCCTTTGCCGCAGACATGCTTCCCACCTCCTGACTGTTGTTACACATTCAGTAGTAACACGAAGCCTGCTGCGGCATGCGAGCAGGTATTTCAAGCGGTTGCCGCAAGTAAGGCGGCGGCTTCAGTTGGACTCGGCAAGCGCGCAAGGCTCCAGCTTGCGAACGGACTCGCCGTCCAGCCGGCCCGCCAGCGCCGTCAACGCCAGCGCGCCCAGCACCACGACGGCGCCTATCCAGGGCGTCGCCATCAAGCCCCGGTGCGCAACGATGATGCCGCCCGCCCATGCGCCCAAAGCGATACCCACATTGAAGGCCGCGATATTCAGGCCCGACGCGACATCGACCGCCTGGGGCGCATGACGCTGGGCTTGCTGCACCACATAAACCTGCAGGCCCGGCACATTGCCGAAAGCAACCGCGCCCCAGGCCAGTACGGTGATCAGCGCCAGCCACGCGTGGCCGGCGGTAAAGGCGAAGGCAAACAGCACCAGGGCCAACAGGCCGAATACAATTTTCAGGGCGGGAATCGCGCCTTTGCGATCAGCCAGTCTGCCGCCCCAGATATTTCCGATGGCCACCGACACGCCGTACACCAGCATCACCAGGCTGACGCTGGCGGCCGAAAAGCCCGAAACCTCTTGCAGAATGGGCGCCAGATAGGTGAAGGCGACAAAACTTCCGCCATAGCCCAGCGTCGTGATGGCGTAGACCAGCAGAAGCCTGGGCTTCTTCAACACCGCCAGCTGGGCCGTCAACGGCGCCGCCGGGCTATTGGGTATCGTGCCCGGCACGAGCAACAGGCTGCCGGCGAAAGCAATGACCCCCAGCCCCGCAACCGCCAGAAAGGTCGCCTGCCAGCCCAGCGTCTGGCCAATGAAGGTGCCCAGCGGCACGCCCGTCACCAGCGCTACGGTCAGCCCGGTAAACATCAGGGCGATTGCGCTGGCGGCCTTGTCCTTGCTGACCAACCCGGTCGCAATGGTGGAGCCAACGGAAAAAAACACCCCATGCGCCAGGCCGGTAAGAACACGGGCGCCCATCAGCGCCACGTAGCCCGGCGCCATCCAGGCCACCAGGTTTCCCACGGTGAACAAGGCCATCAAGCCCAGCAGCAACTGCTTGCGCGGCACCTTGCCGGTCAGGGCCGTCAGCACCGGCGCCCCGACTGCCACGCCCAGCGCATAGACGCTGACCAGCAAACCCGCCGAAGGCACCGATACGCCCAGGCTGACGGCAATGGTGGGAATCAGGCCGACGATGACGAACTCTGTCGTCCCGATGGCAAAGGCGCTAAGGGTCAAGGCCCATAAAGCGAGAGGCATGTTTTTCTCCGGCATAAGAATTGGATGCCTGGCAGTGTGAGGCCTGCCCACTCAAAGAAAAACCAGCGCCGCTACAATATACTTTTGACCAGGAGTCATCAATGCTGGATGTCGACTCGCTGATTACTTTCGTCGCGGTAAACGATACCGGGTCGTTCACCGCCGCTGCGGAACGCCTGGGCCTGACGCCCTCGGGCATAAGCCGAACCATTTCGCGCCTGGAAAAGAAACTGGGCATGGCCTTGATAACGCGCACCACGCGCCGCCTGGATCTGACCGAGGAGGGCCAGTGGCTGCTGGCCCGCGCGCGCAAAGTGCTGGCTGACCTGGAAGATACCGAACAGCAATTGGCGGCCCGACTTTCCCAGCCGTCGGGACTGGTGCGCGTCAACGCCGCCACGCCCGTGCTGGACCATCTGCTGGCTCCCCTGCTGGCCGAGCTGCTGGATGCCTATCCGCTGTTGCGATTGGAATTGGTCAGCGGCGAAACCATCGTCGACCTCATCGAGGAACGCGCCGACCTCGCCATCCGCATAGGCGCTTTGGCCGACTCCACCCTCAATGCCAGGCGCCTGGGAACCAGCACCCTGCGCTTGCTGGCTTCGCCCGATTACCTGGAGCGCCACGGCAAGCCCGCCGATGTCGCCGACCTGTCCAGGCACCGTCTGCTGGGCTTTACCGAACCCGCATCACTGAATATCTGGCCCTTGCCCCACGACGGTTGCGATGGATTGCCCATACAGCCGGCCATCGCGGCGTCCAGCGGCGAAACCTTGCGGCACCTGGCGCTGACCCATGCGGGTATCGTCTGCCTGGCCGATTTTCTGACTCGCGGCGATGTGGCGAATGGACGATTGGTACCGGTGCTGGAAGCGCAAACGCTGCCCTGGAAGCAGCCGGTATGGGCGGTGTTCTATAAACACGGGGCGTTGGCCCCGCGCGTGGCAGCGCTGGTGGATCTATTGGCCTTGCGATTGAGTGAGGGGGTGTTGGAGAAGTAGGCGGTCCCCCAATATATTTGATTCTCACTTCAGAGACCGCTCAAGGCGGAGCTTGCTTAGAGCAGGCCAATTGCAATGCTGATCTTGGATGCCGACAATCGGCCTCCGTCCGCACACGATGGCGGATATGCTCTTACTGTATGGGTAAACCAAAGAGGCCAATCCCTGGCGAAATGATGGCAAACGTTGAAGCAGGCTACGAGCAACAATTATGCGACCTTGTCCGATCCTCGGGACGATTGATGGCCGCGCTGCAAGCGGCCCGCTCGCTGGGTTTATCCTCGTGGTGCATAGGCGCAGGTTCCATAAGGTCTTTGGTATGGGATGGCTTGCATGGCTTTCAACAGCCTTCAGATGTGGATGATGTGGATGATGTGGACGTCGCGTATTTTGATGCACAAGCACCCCGGGGCCTGGATGCCGAACTTCAAGAGCGGCTGCATAGGATCCTTCCCAACGTCCCCTGGGAAGTGACCAACCAGGCCCGGGTGCACGAGTGGTTCGCGGACACACTGGGCGCGACGGTTGCACCCCTCTCTTCTTTGGACGACGGGCTGGCCACCTGGCCGGAGTATGCCACCTGCGTCGGCATTTACCTGGATGCTTGTGGGGCGTTGAAGATCATCGCGCCATACGGATTGAACGACCTGTTTGAATTAAGGGTTCGGCATAATTCTCGCCGTGCGAGTGTTTCAACATTCATGCATCGCGTGCAATCCAAGAGATTCAAAGAACGATGGCCTCGGCTTTCGGTTTGTAATCCATGAACGCACGCGCATACCCATTTCTGGACAAACTCGATTTGGAGACGGGGCCCGAATAGGAAATGCCCTACCCGGATCCCGCTCGATTCATCCCTTAGGCTCCAAATGCCCCGTCTATCGTGTGCATCGCCCCGGTCACGAAGCCGGCCTCGGGCCCTGCCAGCCATGCCACCATTGCCGCGACCTCTTCTGGCTTGCCGTGGCGCTTGATGGCCATGAACCCATGCAACAGGTCTTTCATCGGCCCGTCGGCCGGATTGGCGTCCGTGTCGATGGGGCCTGGCTGAACGACGTTCACGGTGATGCCGCGCGGACCGAAGTCGCGCGCCAGGCCTCGAGCCAATCCCTGCAGAGCGGATTTGCTGAGCGCATACGCCGCCATGCCAGGCACGGGCATCCGGTCGCCATTCACCGAGCCGATGATGATGATCCGGCCGCCTTGGGGCATACGGCGCGCCGCCTCGACGGATGCGTGATATGGCGCATGCACATTGATTTTGAACAGGCGATCCACGGCATCCGGATCCTGTTCGAGCGCGTCGCCGAAGATCGCGATGCCTGCATTCACGACCAGCACGTCCAATGGGCCTCTGTCGCGCACTTGCGCGATGACGGCGTCCCGATCAGCACTGTCCGTTTGCACTGCCTTGCTGGCGGTCTCCGCAGCCAGCGCTTCAGCTGCGGCCCGGGACCCGGAGTAGGTGAACGTTACATTGGCTCCATCAGCAACCAAGCGTCGCACAATCGCCGCTCCAATCCCACGGCTTCCACCCAGCACCAATACAGATTTCTTGTCGAACACAGCCATCAAACACCTCTAGATTAAATATGTAGGATTCACTACAATAAACTAATCAACGATGATGTCAAGAATTTTTATAGTTATGACTACAAAATTAGTTAGGCCTAGGGGACGTCCCCGCAAATTCGATGTTGACGAAGCCATCGCCACCGCTCAGAACCTGTTCCATTCCCGGGGCTATGAAGCTGTCAGCGTGTCGGACGTGACCGATGCGCTGGGCATCAACACACCCAGTTTCTATTCGGCCTTCCGAAGCAAAGCCGGCCTTTATGAGCGCGTCATTCACCGGTATGCGGACCACGGAGCCGTTCCGCTTGCCAATCTTCTGCGCCCTGACCGTCCGGTAGCGGAGTGCCTCACCGCCATGCTCGAGGAAGCGGCACGTCGTTATGCCGCTGATCCCGCCGCGACCGGATGCATAGTGCTGGAGGGATGCCGCAGCAGCGACGAAGAAGCCCGTGCTCTCGCACGCGCCGCGCATAGCGCTGCCGCCGAAATGATCCGCAGCTACATCGCTGCCCGACACCCCTCGGCTGCCGCACAACTTACGGAGTACATCAGCACTCTGATGATTGGCCTTTCCGCACAGGCGCGCGCCGGAAAGGGGCTGGACACCCTTCTTGAAACCGTACGCGTAGCCGGCCTTGCCGTCGCATCAATCCTTCGCGCGTGACATCGGCCGCCATCCTGATTCAAAGTGAGGGAACCACCATATCCATCTGTAGATCGGGATAGCCTGTCCAGGAAAGCCTCCATCCCGCCAGAGCTTGTAGGGCGAACTTTCAGCAAGAGCGCCTCTCTTCCGACTCTGTCGCTATTGCACAATCGTAGTTTATAGACTACATTTTATGTATGATCGAGCTAAAGCAGACAAAAACCTACGAGAAGTGGGAAGCCAGGCTACGTGACAAACGAGCAAAAACCATCATCGCAAGCACTCAGGCCCGCGACATTGCCGCCGCAAAGAAACTGGCCAAAGAATGGAGTGAATAAGATGACTGAAAAACTGACAACCTACGACCCTGCCACCGCCCTGGTCGATGATGAAGAAATCGCATTCTTCATGGCTGATGCCTTTGAAACAGGCGATGCAGCCTATATTGCCAAGGCTCTTGGCGTGGTTGCTCGCGCCAAAGGGATGACAGAAATAGCAAAAAAAACCGGACTTTCCCGTGAGCAGCTTTATCGGTCGTTCAGTGAGCGTGGCAATCCTACTTTGAAGACTACTCTAGCCGTGATGCGAGCGCTTGGCGTCGATATGACGGCCAAGCCGCATGTCGCGAGCTGATCATATGGCTGCTCGCATAAAACAGTGAGCCAACATCACTTGATTGCGGCCGTGATAAGCCATAACGACCGCTGACTCGAGCGTACGATAGGGGCCAACTTCATGATTGCCGTAGTCCTCCCACGATCACGTCTTGCGTGGCTCCCCAACCTCGTAAATACGCAAATTGCGGTCCCCTATCCCCAGCCCAGGCCAGGCCGCCCGCCATGCCGCAATATGTTTGGTCGCAAAATGCCGATCGAGCGCCTGCTGATCGCGCCACATCTCTTTTATGTGTATAAGGCCGGGATCAAGCACGTCTTCGGCATAGCAATATTCTTCGCAGCCGTCCTCGGCCCGGCTGGACGCCACCATGGTTTCCATGGCCGGCCGGGCCTTGGAAAGATTTTCGGGCGGAAGACGTACGGTTCCAACGATCAATAACATGTTTGTTTACCCCTAAGTCGTTCATAGCGAAGTGGACAGCATATATCGATAAGCCGTAATGGGAAATCCCGCAAGGGTCCGAACGGCCCCCGCATAAACAGGCTTACGGGCGCATGACACACAATCCCGTCCCCGCTCGCAACCCGCCTTAAGTACCGATCAGGCGGCCTTGCGGGATGAAGCGGCTTCCCGCTGGCGCTTGGCTTCCTCAAGAAGATAGGCCTGGTAGTCGTCCAGATCGCCGTTGAAGTCCGTCATGCCTCCGCGCGATACCAGCCAGAACTCGTCGCATACCGAACGCAGCAAGGCCCGGTCGTGGCTGACCAGCATGACCGAGCCTTCGAATTCGTTCAAGGCCACGCTCAGCGCCTCGCGCGTGGCCAGGTCCAGGTGGTTGGTGGGCTCATCGAGCAGCAGCAGGTTGGGCCGCTGCCACACGATCATGCACAGCACCAGGCGGGCTTTTTCGCCGCCGCTCATGCTGCCCACGCTTTGCTTGACCATGTCGCCGCTGAAATTGAAGGTGCCCAGGAAGTTGCGCAGGCCCTGCTCGCGGCAGTCCATGGCGCTGGGTCGCACAGCCGCGGGCGTATCGCGCGCCAGCCGTATCATGTGCTCCAGCGGATTCTCGGCGGGCCGCAGGACGTCCAGCTCCTGCTGCGAAAAGTAGCCGATGTTCAGCCCTTTGCCGGTGATGATTTCGCCCGCGGTGGCTTGCAGCGCCCCCGCAATGGTTTTCACCAACGTGGACTTTCCCTGGCCGTTGGCGCCCAGGATGCCGATGCGCTGCCCCGCCAGCACCGAGCGATTGACTTTTTGCACGATGACCGTGGGCGGCGTGCCGGCGGGCGCATCCTCGGCGGGCGGATAGCCGAAGCTGGCATCGGACATCGACAGCATGGGGTTGGGCTGGCTGGCCGGCTCTTTGAATCCGAACTGGAACTCGGCGTCAGCCAGCATGGGCGCGACCTTCTCCATGCGCTCCAGCGCCTTGACGCGGCTTTGCGCCTGCTTGGCCTTGCTGGCTTTCGCCTTGAAGCGGTCGATGAATTTTTGCAGATGGGCGATTTTTTCCTGCTGCTTGGCGTGCGCCGCCTGCTGCAGCAGCATCTGCTCGGCGCGCATGTCCTCGAACTTGCTGTAATTGCCGCCATAGCGCAACAGCTTGCCCTGATCGATATGCAAGGTCACGTTGGTCACGGCATCCAGGAACTCGCGGTCGTGGCTGATGACCACCATGGTGCCCGCATAATTCTTCAGCCAGGCCTCAAGCCAGACCAGGGCGTCCAGGTCCAGGTGATTGGTCGGCTCGTCAAGCAAGAGCAAGTCGGAGGGGCACATCAGGGCGCGCGCCAACTGAAGCCGCATGCGCCATCCGCCCGAGAAGCTGTTTACCGGCCGGTCCAGCTCCGCCACGCTAAAGCCCAGGCCCAGGATGAGCGCCTGGGCACGAGCCGGCGCATCGTGCGCGCCGGCGTCATGCAGGGCCATGTAGGCATGAGCCATGCGCATGCCGTCGTCGCTCTTTTCCGCATCGGCCACTTCAGTTTGCGCGGCCAGCAGCACCGTGTCGCCTTCGATAACAAAGTCCGTAGCGCTTTGTTCGGTTTCGGGCATGTCCTGGGCGACTTGCGACATGCGCCATTGCGCGGGTATGGAAAACTCGCCGCTGTCTTCGTTGAGCGTACCGTTGAGCACGGCGAACAGGGACGACTTGCCCGCGCCATTGCGTCCAACCAGGCCGACTTTCTCACCGGGATTGAGCGTGACGGATGTTTTGTCCAGCAATACTTTACTGCCGCGACGCAGGGTCACGTTCTTGAGGATGATCATTCAGGACTTGTGTCTTTAAAGGAGTTGGCGCGGCAGGAGGGGCTCGAACCCCCGACCCCGGGCTTAGAAGGCCCGTGCTCTATCCAGCTGAGCTACTGCCGCTTTGTCGCAGGCGGGACGGCGCATTTTAACGCGTCGTCCATCAAAGCCAAAAAGACCGTGAAATCGTCCACTTACCGCCTCTTGAACTGCGCACAACGTCAGTGAATCAGCAATTTGACAACGGATTTACAATAGGTTGCTTGAACCATTTCAGCCGATGCTACATTCTCCTTCGTACCTATAACAAGTCGAATGGAATGCAATCCATGACTCATACGTCTCTTCTGAAGTCCCGCATCCTCACCCTGTTGGCCGCCTTGCTCATGACAGGCGCCGCTTCCGCCGGAATCAGCTACAAGCTTGAACAGACCCACGCCGTCGCCGGCGAGACCGTGAACATCAGGGCCGTGCTGTTCAATGACACCGACACCGTCATGAGCTGGACGGCCCCCAAGAACCTCGTGCTCCAATGGCGTGATCAAAACGGCCGCAGCATACGCAGCCTGGCCTATCTGGAAGGCAACCAGAGCCCCATCAATATTCCGGTCAACAATTTCGTCAAGCTGTCCTGGAGCGCGGTCGTGCCGACGGGCGTCCAGGGCTTGCAGGCGGTGAACATCGAAGGCGAACCCACCTTGCTGGCGCTGGACGCCAGCCCGCTGGAACGCAGCATTATTGCGGGAACGCCGGCCGCGGTGCCTGTCATCGACGCGGGCGCGGCAAACGGCAGCGGGCACTCCGATCCGCCGCTGCCCGCCAACGTGGTCGCCGCGACGGGCGCATCGCTGACCGAAGGGCCTCCCGTCAATTCGACCAAGCATCTGACCACGCCCACTTCCGCCTTCGAGAATTTCCGCAGCGCTATCTCGCCCTACGAGCCCATTTATTTCGACGTGGGCAACAAGGGCGGCCGCAATGCGCGCTACCAGGTCAGCTTCAAGTACCGCATCTTCACGCCCAAGGACCCGAACAATCCGGGCTTCGCGGACAACATCTATCTGGGCTACACGCAGACGGCGCTGTGGGATTTGCACTCGGATTCGCATCCCTTCGTGGACACCTCGTTCAAGCCCAGCCTGTTCTGGCGCAAGGACGCGCTATGGCAGTCGCCGCAAAAAGACTGGTTCCTGGGCCTGGCGTCCGGCGTGGAGCATGAATCGAACGGCAAGAGCGGCGACGACTCGCGCTCGCTCAACTTCGCCTACATACAGCCCGAACTGAACTATCGCTTCGACGGCGGCAGCACACTGACCTTTGCGCCCCGATTCAAAAGCTATTTCAGCGTGAAGAACAATCCCGACTACGCGGATTACGCCGGCCATGTGGATTGGAAGCTGCGCTGGGCGCAAGACAACGGCCTGGTGCTGTCGGGCCTGTACCGGCAGGGACACGAAGGCCGCAATGCGACGCAGCTCGAAGCCGCCTGGCCCCTGCGCCGCACCTTCCTGAACATGAACGGCTACCTTCATGTCCAGTACTTCAAAGGCTACGGAGAAACACTTCTGGGATACAACCATAAAAGCGACGGGCAGGTTCGCGTGGGGATATCGCTGGTTCCGTAAGAAAACGCTCGCCAGCAGGACTCGAAAAGAGCCCTGCCCTGGAACCCGCCTAGCGCGGGCGGGCGCCTGCCCGCGAAGAGGGCGCGGCCGGCATGCCTTGCCCTTCGCTTTCGCAGGCGTGAATCAGGAACTGGCGAAAGACATCGACCAGGCCGGCAGGCTCTTTGCCGCGCGGCCACAAAAGCCCCACGTCCATGGGAGCCACCGGATCGGATATCGGTATCGCCACGATTTTCTTGCCCTCCAGCGACCAGGGCCGATAGACCAGATCCGACAATATCGATACGCCGAAACCGTAGGCCACCAGGCCGCGCAAGGCCTCGAGCGAGCTGGTGCGCATGGCCACCTGCAAAGCCGGTGTATCGGGCCAGTGGCGCAACGCCGCCGCGTCGGCGTCGTCGACCGTGAGCATGATGTAGGGATGAGCGGCGATGTCCTCCAGCGTGGCGATGGTCTGGCGCGCCAGCGGATGGGACGCCCCCGTCCAGACCCGGCGCCGGGAACGCACCAGCAGCCGGTGGCCATAGTCGTCCTGCCGGCCGATATTGGACAGCAGTCCTATGCCCAGGTCTATGCTTTCTTCTGCCAGGGCGGACTCCAGCGCGGCCCTGTCCATGTCGACCAGGTCGATCTCGACCTGGGGATAGCTGCGCTTGAAGCGGCTAAGGAGATCCGGCAGGAAATAGCCCAGCACGGTATAGGTGGCCGCCAGGCGTATGGTGCCCTTTGCAGACTGCGGCAGCAGGCTGGCATGCCGCATGGCGTCGTTGACCGAATCCATGACGTGGCGCGCATGATGAAAGAATACCTGGCCCTCGGGCGTCAGCACCACTCCGTGCGGCAGCCGCTCGAACAATTGGACTTTCAATTGCCGCTCCAGGCTTTGCACGGCGCTGGTGATGGCCGACTGGGACACATGCTCGGCCACCGCCGCGCTGGAAAACTGCCCCGAGGTCGCCGCGGCGATGAAGTAGCGGAACTGCCGCAGGGTCACCTCGCTTTTCATCTGATTTTCAAATACCTGATAGCTGAAAATTTGATTTTACGATATCGACCCAAGCTCATACACTAAGCCGATAAGCAGAACGACACTTGCACAGGAGACTGCCCCGATGAATGCTCCCCTCGATCAGGCGGCGCTATCGACGCTTGCCCAAGTATCCCTCGACGACAAATACACGCTGGAAAAAGGCCGCGCCTACATGAGCGGCACCCAGGCCCTGGTGCGCCTGCCCATGCTGCAGAAAGCCCGGGACCAGCGCGCCGGCCTGAACACCGCCGGCTTCATCTCGGGATACCGCGGCTCTCCGCTGGGCGCGCTGGACCAAGCGCTCTGGAAAGCCAAGTCGCATCTGAGCGATCACGACATCGTGTTCCAGCCGGGGCTGAACGAAGACCTGGCCGCCACGGCCGTCTGGGGCACGCAGCAAGTCACTCTTTACCCCGACGCCACGCACGACGGCGTCTTTGGCATGTGGTACGGCAAGGGGCCGGGCGTGGACCGCTCCATGGACGTCTTCAAGCATGCGAACTCGGCCGGCACGTCCCGGCACGGCGGGGTCCTGGTCCTGGCCGGCGACGACCACGGAGCCAAATCGTCCACCGTGGCCCATCAGTCCGAACACGATCTTCTGGCGGCCGGCATTCCGGTGCTCTACCCGTCCAATGTGCAGGAATACCTGGACTATGGCCTGCACGGCTGGGCCATGAGCCGCTACTCGGGCTTGTGGGTGGCCATGAAGTGCGTCACCGAGGTGGTGGAATCCACCGCTTCGGTGGACATCGATCCCGACCGCGCACGCATCGTCATTCCCGAAGACTTCGTGCTGCCGCCCGATGGACTGGGCATACGCTGGCCCGATCCGCCGCTGGCCCAGGAAGCGCGGCTGATCGACTACAAATGGTACGCGGCCCTGGCCTATACGCGCGCCAACAAGCTGAACCGCATCGTCATCGATACGCCCCGCCCGCGTTTCGGCATCATGACCGCCGGCAAGGCCTACCTGGACACCCGCCAGGCGCTGGCCGACCTGGGGCTGGACGAGTCCGCCTGTGCGCAGCTGGGCATACGCCTGATGAAAGTGGGCTGTGTCTGGCCCCTTAATGCGCAGGATGCCCGCGAATTCGCCACCGGACTGGAAGAAATACTGGTGGTCGAGGAAAAACGCCAGATCCTGGAATACGCGCTGAAGGAAGAACTCTACAACTGGCGCGACGACGTGCGTCCCAAGGTGTACGGCAAGTTCGACGAGAAGGACAACGCCGGCGGCGAATGGTCGGTGCCGCGCGGACAATGGCTGCTGCCGGCGCGCGGCGAACTGTCGCCCGCCCTGATCGCGCGCGCCATCGCCCGCCGGCTGGAAAAGACCGAACTGCCGGCCGAGCTGCGCGCGCGCATCACGGCCCGCGTCGCCATCATCGACGCCAAGGAACGCGAACTCCAGTCACCGGCCGCGTCCATCGACCGCAAACCCTGGTTCTGTTCGGGCTGCCCCCACAATACCTCGACCAATGTGCCCGAAGGCTCGCGCGCGCTGGCCGGCATCGGCTGCCACTACATGGCTATCTGGATGGACCGCAAGACCGAAACCTTCAGCCATATGGGCGGCGAAGGAGCGGCCTGGATAGGACAGAAGTCCTTCACCAGCGAAAAGCATGTATTCGCCAACCTGGGCGACGGCACCTACTTCCATTCCGGCATCCTGGCCATTCGCGCCGCCATCGCCTCCAACGCCAACATCACCTACAAGATCCTGTACAACGACGCCGTTGCCATGACGGGCGGCCAGCCCGTGGACGGCGTACTCAAGGTGACGGACGTGATCGCGCAGGTACAGGCCGAAGGAGCCAGGAAGGTGGTGGTCGTCACCGACGAGCCCGAAAAATACAAAGGCATCGCATTGGCCGGCAATGCGCCCGTGTACCATCGCGACGAACTGGACCGCGTGCAGCGCGAGCTGCGTGAAACCGAAGGCACCACCGTGCTGGTCTACGACCAGACCTGCGCCACCGAGAAACGGCGCCGACGCAAGCGCGGCGCCTACCCCGATCCCGCGCGCCGGGTGTTCATCAACGACGCCGTTTGCGAAGGCTGCGGCGATTGCTCCGTCAAGTCCAACTGCCTGTCGGTCGAGCCGCTGGAAACGCCCCTGGGCACCAAGCGCAAGATAAACCAGTCCTCCTGCAACAAGGATTTTTCCTGCGTCAATGGCTTCTGCCCCAGCTTCATCACCGCCGAAGGCGCGCAGCTGAAGAAACCGCAGCCGCAAGAGTCCAAGGCGGCCAGCGCACCGGACACCGGCCTGCCCGCCCCCCGCATACCGGCCATCGACGGGCCCTACGGCATCCTGGTCACCGGCATAGGCGGCACCGGCGTGGTCACCATAGGCGGCCTGCTGGGCATGGCGGCCCATCTCGAAAGCAAGGGTGTCACCGTGCTGGACATGGCCGGCCTGGCGCAGAAAGGCGGCGCGGTGCTCAGCCATGTGCAGATCGCCCGGCATCCCGACGACTTGCACGCGACCCGCATTGCAACCGGCGAAGCCCAGGTCATCATAGGCTGCGACGCCATCGTCACCACCTCGGCCGAGGTCCTGTCGAAGGTGCGCAAGGACACGACCCGCGCCGCCATCAACAGCGCGCCCATTCCGACCGCCGATTTCATCAGGAACCCGTCATGGCGCTTCCCCGACGCCGCGGCCCACGCCACCTTGGCCGAGGCCATGGGTGAAGGCTGCGAGGTCCTGGATGCCAATGCCCTGGCGGTGCATCTGCTGGGCGACGCCATCTATGCCAACCCCCTGCTGCTGGGCTATGCATGGCAGAAGGGCTGGATACCGCTCTCGGGCGAAAGCCTGCGGCGCGCCATCGAACTGAACGGCGTCATGGTGGAAAAAAACCTGTCGGCCTTCGAGTGGGGCCGCGCCGCCGCGCACCATGGCGTGGCGGCCATTGCGCCGGACATGGGCAAGGCCGACACGCCCGCGCAAATCATCGCCATGCCCGAGACCCTGGACACCGTCGTTGAACGCGGCATCCAGTGGTTGGCCGGATACCAGAATGCGGCCTACGCGCGCCGCTATGCGGCGGCGGTGGAGCGGATACGTGCCAAAGAGTCCGGCCTGGCGTCGGGCAAAGGCCTGCGCCTGACGCGCGCGGTGGCTGTGAACCTGGCCAAGCTCATGGCCTACAAAGACGAGTATGAAGTCGCCCGGCTTTATACGGATCCCGCATTCACGGAAAAGCTGCGCGCGCAGTTCGCGGGCGAGCCCGGAAGGGACTATCGGCTGCACTTCCATCTGGCGCCGCCGCTGCTGGCCAAGCGCAACGACAAGGGCGAGCTGGTCAAGAAAAAATACGGCCCCTGGGTGATGACGGTATTCAAGGCGCTGGCCCGCATGAAAGGTTTGCGGGGCACCGCTCTGGACGTGTTCGGACGGACCGCCGAACGCCGCCAGGAACGCCAGCTGATCGACGACTATCTTGCCCTGATCAACGAGTTCGACGCCAGCCTCACGGATGGCAGGCTGGCCGTGGCCATCGAGCTGGCCAATCTTCCGCAGGACATCCGAGGCTTCGGCCATGTGAAAGAAAGAAACCTGCAGGCGGCCCAGGCGCGGCGGTCGCAGTTGCTGGACAGCTACCGGAACGCAGAGCCGCTGGGGCGGGTGGCCTAGCCGCTCCGTTGCGGGCCGCGCGGGCCTGTCGCCGCAACGCGGCCGCAGGCCCGCGGACCATGGAGATCAAAGCGCCAGATAGGCGCTGCGCACCTCGTCGTTGGCGGCCAGCTCGGCCATGGCGCCGGCGTAGCGGATTGCGCCCTTCTCCAGCACGTAGGCGCGGTCCGACACCAGCTGCGCGAAATGGATGTTCTGCTCGGACAAGAGCACGCTGGCCCCCCTGGCCTTCAAGGCCAGGATCATGTCGGCCATCTGCTCCACGATCAGCGGCGCCACGCCTTCGGACGGTTCATCCAGCAAGAGGCAAAACGGATTTCCCATCAGGGTTCGCGCCACCGTCAGCATCTGCTGCTCGCCGCCGCTCAGCGAGCCGGCCAGGCGGTGGCGCATGCCCGCCAGATGCGGGAACAGATCGAACACCGCATCCAGCGACCAGTTCAGCCCCGGGCTGCCGTCGGGCCAGGTCCGGTCGGGCTGGCGGCCCGTCGCCAGGTTCTCCATGACGGTCAGGTCCGTGAAAATGCGCCGATCCTCTGGAACATAGCCCAGTCCCAGACGCGCAACCTCGTAGGCCTGCCTTTTTTGCAGGCCCTGCCCCATGAACGCGACTTCTCCCTGGCGCTGCGGCAGCAGCCCCATGATGGCCTTGAGGGTGGTCGATTTGCCGGCTCCGTTGCGCCCCATCAAGGCCACGACCTCGCCCCGGCCCACCTTCAGGCCGACGTCGTGCAATATATGGGCGGCTCCGTACCATGCGTTCAGGCCCGCGACCGACAGCAGCAGCTCATGCTCGGCCCGATGCGATGTCGCGCTTGGAAGGTTCATGGCACGGCGCCTCCGGTTTCCGCCTGGAAGGTCCGGCCTGTTCCGAAATACACCTCCTGGACCCTGGGATGGCGGCGCACCTCGTCGACGCTGCCTTCCGCAATCAGCTGGCCCCGGGCCAGCACGATCACGCGGTCGGCATAGGCGAACACCACATCCATGCTGTGCTCGGTGAACAGGACCGCCATATTCCGCTGCGCGACCAGTCTCTTGACCAGGCTGACGAGCGCATTGCGCTCGGCGGGCGCCATGCCGGCGGTTGGCTCGTCCATCAGCAGCAGGCGCGGGTCGCCCGCCAGGCTCATGGCCAGTTCCACCCGTTTTACGTCGCCATAGGCCAGCTCGCTGCATGCACGGCCGGCCTGCTCCGCCATGCCGACCTGATCCAGCAAGCGCATGGCCTCGTCCCGGTACAGCGACGAGGCGGAACGCCAGAACGAATAGACCCTGCGGTGGTGGGACAGCAAAGCCGCCTGCACATTCTCCAGCACGGTCAGGGACGCGAAGGTGGCGGCGATCTGGAATGTGCGCCCGACGCCCAGGCGCGCAATCTTGCGCGTAGGCAGGCCCAGCAGTTCGACGCCGTCGAACTGCACCGACCCCGCGGAAGCCCGCAATTGCCCGCCCACCATATTGAAGGTGGTCGACTTGCCCGCGCCGTTGGGTCCGATCAGCGCCAGCAGCTCGCCGGCCCGCAATTGAAAGCTGATCGCGTCCACCGCCTTGTTGCCGCCGAAATTCTTGGTCAGGCCATTGACCTGAAGCAGGCTCATGCCGTCCTCCGCCGCTGCATCAACATGCCGGCATAGCCCGCGATCCCCTGTGGAAAGGCAAGGACGATGAGCAGGATCACCGCGCCGAACAGGGCGCGCCAGTATTCGGTGATGCCAACGAAATAGTCCTGCAGCAAGGTAAAGCCGGCCGCGCCCACGACGGGCCCGGACAAGCTCTGGATGCCGCCCAGCAGCACCATGACCAGCCCATCGACCGACTTGCCCACCGTGATGACCTCGGGCGAGGTGCTGCCTTTGGAAAACACATACAGCGCGCCCGCCAAGCCTGCCAGAAGGCCGGCCACGATGAAGGCGGCCCATTGGATGCCCTTCACGTTCAGGCCGATGGCGTCGGCGCGCAAGGCCGAATCGCGCACCGCGCGCAAGGCATGCCCGAATGGCGCGAAGGCCATGCGGCGCACGATGACGATCACGGCGGCGACCACCGCCAGCGTAAAGTAGTAATACGCATCGCCAGACAGCCAGGTCTCGGGCCAGATTCCGACAATGCCGTTGGACCCGCCCGTGACCGCGTCCCACTGATAGGCTATGGACCACACGATCTGGGCGAAAGCCAGGGTCAGCATGGCCAGGTACACACCCGTCAGGCGTATGCAGAACCAGCCGAAAACGACGGCGGCCAGGCCGGCGGCCAGGGGCGCCGAAAACAGCGATGCCGCCATGCCCAGGCCGGCCGACTTGAACAGCAGCGCCGCGGCATAGGCGCCGACCCCGAAATAGGCCGCATGACCGAAGGACGGCATGCCGCCCAGCCCCATCATGAAATGCAGGCTGACGGCGAACAGCACGGAAATCAGCATGTCCTGGGCCAGTACCGGGGCGTAGGGCAGGACACCGGCCAGGCTCGGCAAGAGGGCAAAGGCCGCCAGCAGCAACAACGCGGACCACGTGAAGGCCGGGCCGGGCGCGCGCAGCGGAGCATCCGGCTGGCCGGCGTGGCGGACGGATGCCAAGGGCTTGCCCAGCAGGCCCCAGGGCCTGAACACCAGCACGAATGCCATGAATATGAACTCGACCACCAGGGTCAGCTTGGGAAAAGCCACGCTGACGCCGGCGATGTCGACCACGCCCAGCGCGATGCACAGGGCCTTGAGCTCGGCGATGATCAGCGCCGCCAGATAAGCCCCCGGTATCGAGCCCATGCCGCCCACCACGACCACCACGAATACGTCACCAATAATGCTCAGGTCCAGTCCCAGGCTGGCGGGCTGGCGGGGAATCTGCACCGCCCCGCCCAGGCCCGCGAGGAAGGCGCCCAATGCGAACACGCCGGTAAAGAGCCAGGCCTGGTTCACGCCCAGGGCGCCGAGCATTTCACGGTCCTGGGTGGCCGCGCGTATCAGCGTGCCCCATCGGGTGCGCGTCAGCAGCAGCCATAAGGCCAGCAGCACCACCGGCCCCGTGATGATAAGCACCAGGTCGTACACCGGCAGGTAGCGATCGAAAACCTGCAGGGAGCCGTTCAACCCCGGGGCCAGCGGACCCAGCAGGTCGTCCGGCCCCCACAGCCAGAGGGCCATGTCGTTGAACACCAGCACCAGGGCGAAGGTGGCCAGAAGCTGGAACATTTCGGGCGCCCGGTATATGCGGCGCAACAAGATCACTTCGACCAGGGCGCCCAGCAGCCCCACGATGAGGGCTGCGCCCAGCAGGCTGGCCCAGAAGCCCAGCGGCCCCTGCCCCCAGTGCTGAACCAGCGAGTAGGCAATGTATATGCCCAGCATGTACAGGGAGCCGTGGGCGAAATTGACGATGCGGCTGACGCCGAAGATCAGCGACAGCCCGGCCGCCACCAGGAAAAGGGATGACGCCTCTGCCAAGCCGTTCAGGAACTGAACGATGAAACCGGTAAGGTGCATGCGGAAAAGGCGGCGCCTTCAGGCGCCGCTGCCCTGGAAGTTAGTCGGCCGGCGCGGTCCGCCACTGCCTGACCTGATCGTCGGTCGGCTGTACGCTGGCTCCATCGACGTAAGTGAAATCGGTCATGATGCCCTTGCCGTCCTTGACGGCCACCGTGCCTACATAGGCGCCCATCGTGGACTGATGATCGATTCCGCGGTATTTGATGCGCCCGAAAGGCGTATCAACTTCCAGGCCCTTGAAGGCCTGGATCAATGCTTCCGTTTCGGTGGAGCCCGCCTTCCCGATCCCGGCCGCCAGCGACAGGATGGCGTTGTAGCCGACAATGGTGCCCAGGCGCGGATAGTCGTCATAGCGTTCCTGGTAGGCCTTGAGAAAGGCATTGTGCTCCGGCGTGTCGATGGCGTACCAGGGGTAGCCGGTCACCACCCAGCCCACGGGCGCCTCGGCGCCCAGCGGATCCAGGTATTCGGGTTCGCCGGTCAGCATGCTGACCACCGGAAGATTCTTGAGGAAATTGCGCTGCGTTCCGGCGCGCACGAACTTGGCCAGGTCGGTGGCGAAAAGCACATTGAACATGGCTTCGGGCCGCGCGTCGGCCAGCGCCTGTACGACATTGCCCGCATCGATCTTGCCCAGGGGCGTGGCCTGCTCCGCAACGAACTCGACGTCCGGCTGGGCCTGCTTCAGCAGCGTCTTGAACGTGGCGACCGCGGATTGCCCGTATTCGTAATTGGGATAGACGATGGCCCAGCGCTTCTTGTTCATCTTGACGGCGGCCGGTATCAGCATGGCCACCTGCATATAGGTGGAGTTGCGCAGGCGATAGGTATAGCGATTGCCGTCCGCCCAGACGATCTTGTCCGTCAGCGGCTCGCTGGCCAGGAAGAACTGCTTCTTGTGCTTGGCGTAATCGGTGACCGCCAGGCCGATATGCGACAGGAAGGTGCCGGTCAGCACATCGACCTTGTCGCGCGTAAGCAGCTCTTCGGCGGCCCGCACGGCATCGCCCGGATTGGAATTGTCGTCGCGCACGATCAGTTCCAGCGGCTTGCCGTTGACCCCGCCCGCCGCGTTGATCTGCTCGACCGCCAGCTCCATGCCCTTCTTGTACGGTTCCAGGAATGCGGGCTGGGTCTTGTAGCTGTTCAACTCGCCTATCTTGATGGCATCCTGGGCCGCAACCGCGGCGCTCGCGGTGGCCAGCGCCGCCGCGCCCGCCAATTTCAAATAAAACCTGAAGGAGTACATGTGGGATCCTGTGCTGAACCGCCCGAAGGTAAAAAGTGCAATAAATTGTACGCAATATAGGCCGGCGTGACCGGCAGATGCCATTACACTACGCCGACTGAACCATTCTACTTCCTCCCCATGCGCGAACTCAGCCTGATTTTCATCGTATCCAGCCTTTGCCTGCTGACGCTCAGCCGCTGCCTGCTGGCGGCCTGGCAGTGGGGTCGCGTCAGGCAGGCGGGCGGCCTGCTTCCCATACTGAAGGGCGGACTGCGCATCGACGCCAACCAGATCGCCGTCATCGCGGGCATCCCGCTGTTGCTCGCGCCCTGGCTGGGCCATTGGCCGCTGGCCGTATCCATTACCGGATGGTGGTTCCAGTTCGCCTGGTTCCTGCTGGTCTTGCTGGAGGTCTCCACGCCCCAGTTCATCCATGAATACGATACGCGGCCCAACCGGCTGTACGTGGAGTACCTGAAGCATCCCCAGGAAGTCTTCGGCATGCTGTGGAAAGGGTACAAGGCGGTGATCTTCGGCGCCGTCGCCGCCCTGGCCGTCTTTGCCTGGATCGGCTGGCTGCTGTTCGCCAACGTGCCGGCCGACCTTCCCATGGCATGGTGGCAGCGCCCCCTCTTTACCCTGGCAGCGGCGGCCCTGGTCTTCCTGGCCATACGCGGCACACTGGGGCATCGCCCGATCAATCCGTCCACCGTCGCCTACTGCGGCGACAGCATGCTGAACACCCTGCCGCTGAATTCCCTGTATAGCGTGGCCTACGCCATCTACAGCATGAAGAACGAGCGCTCCGCCGCCGACGTGTACGGCGACATGCCCGCGGACGAGATGAACGCCATCGTTCGGGATTGCGCGGGATTGGCCGCCGGCCCGGCCGAGATGCCCACGCTGCACACTCAGGAGCCCACCTTCCCGCGAAGCCGTCCGCTGAATGTGGTGATGATCGTGCAGGAAAGCCTGGGTGCCCAATACGTGGGCAATCTGGGCGGCGCCGGACTCACGCCCTGCCTGGACAGGCTTGCCGAAACGTCCTGGAACTTCACCCGCGCCTATGCCACAGGCACCCGTTCCGTGCGCGGCCTGGAAGCCGTGGTCGCGGGCTTTCCGCCCACGGTGTCCGACGCGGCGCTGCGCCTGTCGGGCGCGCAGAGCAGTTTCTTCACCATGGCCCAAGTCCTGAAGCAGCACGGCTACCGCTCGCGTTTCGTCTACGGCGGCGAAGCGCATTTCGACAATATGAAGAGCTTCTTCCTGGGCAACGGCTTCGACGACCTGTACGACCTGCCCACCTTCAAGAATCCCGCATTCGTCGGCACCTGGGGCGCCAGCGACGAAGACATGTTCAATACCGTGCATGGCCTGCTCAGCGAAGCGTCCGGCCAGCCCACCTTCACCCTGGCCTTTTCCGTCAGCAACCATTCGCCTTGGGAATACCCCGCCGGCCGGATAGAGACCGATGGCAACCCGGCCACCGTGGAAAACACCGTACGTTACGCCGATTGGGCCATGGGACAGTTCTTCGATCGGGCAAAGCAATCCGATTACTGGGAGAACACGGTATTCCTGGTCGTGGCCGACCACGATTCGCGGGTGGGCGGCGCCAGCCTCGTGCCCCTGCGCCATTTCCATATCCCCGCCCTGATCACCGGGGCCGATGTGGCCGCCCGGCGCGATGACCGCCTGGTCAGCCAGGTGGACCTGCCCACCACCCTGCTGTCCATCATGGGCTTGCAGGCCGAGCACCCCATGATAGGGCGCGACCTGACCGTGGCGGGCGGGGACAGGGCCATGATGCAGTATGGCGAGAATTACGGCTATTTGAAGGGCGACGCGCTGGTCGTGATGGAGCCGCACAGGGATGCCACTCAGTACCGCTACCAGGCGCCCGAATCGTACACGCCGATGGCGCTGGACACGGACCTGGCCCGCGAGGCCCTGGCCCATGTCCTGTGGCCAAGCTGGGCATACCAGAACCGGGCCTATACCCTGCCCCAGCTCAGGCCCAATATCTAAGCATGCTGTATGCGCGTTCCCAATACAGCCAGGAATTGGGCCATCCAGGCCGGGTGGGCCGGCCATGCCGGCGCGGTGACCAGATTGCCGTCGGTATGAGCCTGATCGACGGCGATCTCGGCATAGGTGCCGCCCGCCAGCCGGACCTCGGCCGCGCAAGCCGGGTACGCCGAACACGTGCGCCCCTTCAGCACACCAGCTGCCGCCAGTATCTGGGCGCCATGGCACACGGCGGCGATGGGCTTTTTGGCCGCGTCGAACTGCTTGACGATTTCGATTATTCTGGCATTCATGCGCAGGTACTCGGGCGCGCGGCCGCCCGGGATGACCAGGCCGTCGTAGTCGGCAACGTCGACCTTGTCGAAATCGTAGTTCAATGCAAAGCGGTGCCCCGGCTTCTCGCTGTATGTCTGGTCGCCCTCGAAATCGTGGATGGCGGTGGCCACCGTATCGCCCGATTTCTTGTCCGGGCACACGGCATGCACGGTATGGCCCACAGTCAGAAGGGTTTGAAATGGCACCATGGTTTCGTAGTCTTCGGCGTAGTCGCCGACCAGCATCAATAATTTTTTGCTCATGTGTCGCCTCGTGTAAAGACTGCATGTTGTAATGAACGCCGGCGACGGATAGACGCGGCGCACGCCGCCCGTACAAGCCCTTGGGCATTTCCATCTTCCATCCATTTCCGGCAAAAAACAAGCGCGATACAATGCTTACTGCAAACTGAAAGGAATAAAAATGGAGTTGCTGCTTGATCCCACCATGTGGATCGGCTTGTTGACACTGGTCGTCCTGGAAATCGTTCTGGGCATCGACAACCTGATTTTCATCGCCATCCTGGCCGACAAGCTGCCGCCGGCGCAACGCGATCGCGCCCGCGTCATCGGCCTGTCGTTGGCGCTTGTCATGCGCCTGGCGCTGCTGTCCGCCATATCGTGGCTGTTCAAGCTGACCGAGCCCCTGTTCTCTCTGGGGTCCCTCAGCTTCTCGGGACGCGATCTCATTCTTATCGTCGGCGGCTTCTTCCTGGTCTTCAAGGGCACCATGGAAATGCATGAGCGGGTCGAAGGCAAGGCGCATGCCATGTCGGGTTCACGCATGTACGCCAGCTTCTGGGTCATCGTGACGCAGATCGTGGTGCTGGACGCCGTCTTTTCGCTGGACGCCGTGATCACCGCCGTGGGGATGGTCGACCAGTTGGAAGTCATGATGGCCGCAGTCATCATCGCCATCGGGATCATGCTGGTTGCATCCAAGCCCCTGACACGCTTCGTCAATGCCCATCCCACCGTGGTCATACTGTGCCTGGGCTTCCTGCTGATGATAGGCTTTGCGCTGGTGGCCGAGGGCTTCGGCTTCAAGGTGCCCAAAGGCTATCTGTATGCGGCCATCGGCTTCTCGGTCGCGATCGAAGCGCTGAACCAGATCGCCCGGCGCAACCTCCTGAATCGCGATACCCAGCGGCCCATGCGCGAACGCACCGCGGAGGGCATCCTGCGCATGCTGGGCAAGCGGCCCGCCGCCACCGACGAGCCGGTCCCCGATGCCACGCCCGCCCCCGACGAGACGCCCTTCGGCGTGGAAGAACGCAATATGGTCAGCGGCGTGCTGCGGCTGGCGGACCGCAATGTCCATTCCATCATGACGCCGCGCACCGACATCAGCTGGATAGATCTGCACGGCGACCCCGACGAAATCCGCAAGGAAATCAGCGATACGCCTCACGGTTTCTTTCCCGTCTGCCGCGGCTCGCTGGACGATATCGTGGGCATAGGCCGCGCCAAGGACATGATTGCCGACCTGGTCGCGCACAGGACGCTGAACGAGAAAAAGCTGCGTCCGCCCATCCTGGTGCACGAGACCATACGCATCCTCGACCTCATCCAGACGCTCAAGTCCGCACGCGGCCAGTTGGTCATCGTCATCAACGAATTCGGCACCGTCGAAGGGCTGGTCACCCCTATCGACGTCTTCGAAGCCATTGCCGGCGACTTCCCGGACGAGGACGAAACCCCCGACATCATCGCCGACGGCGACGGCCGCTGGATCGTCGACGGCGCCACCGACATGCATTATTTCGAGCAGACGCTGGAACTCGAGGGCTTGCAGGACAACACCGACGAGTTCAGCACGCTGGCCGGCTACCTGCTGCGCCAGTTCGGCCGCCTGCCCGACGTGGGCGACGAGCTGGAGTTCTCCAAGCCGAACGGCACATTCCAGTTCCGGGTCCTGCAGCTGGAAGGACGGCGTATCGCCAAAGTGCTGGTGCAGCGCTTCCCGGTCAGCAGTGCCGAACCCCAGGCGCCGGCCGACGCCGCCTAGGCTTTTTATGGTATAGTCGCTGGCTGTCGTAAATTCGGGGCGTAGCGCAGCCTGGTAGCGCATCTGGTTTGGGACCAGAGGGTCGAAGGTTCGAATCCTTTCGCCCCGACCATTACTTCAGAAAATATAAAAGCCTACGCATTACTGTGCGTAGGCTTTTTTTTCGCCCGATCGCCCCGAAAAAGCGCCCCCCCTTGGAAGCGCAGCGTGGGGCTTTCAGCGCACATGCTCCGTCAGCGTCCAGGGCATGGCCGCGCCATCCTGCGCGCAAGCCTGGATCGCCGACTCAAGACGTCCTATATCGTCGAAGCCCTGGCCCGCCAGCCACTCATCGTTGTAATAGGTTTGCGTATAGCGCTCGCCGCTGTCGCACAGCACGGTAACAATGGAGCCCTGCCGTCCCGCCTCGTGCATCTCGCGCGCAAGGTGCAGGGCGGCGACGAAGTTCGTGCCCGTCGAGCCCCCGCAACGCCGCCCCAGGCTGGCCTGCAAATAGCGCAGCGCCGACAAGCTGGCGGCATCCGGCACCTTCACCATGCGGTCGATGACCGAGGGGATGAAGGACAGCTCGACGCGCGGCCGGCCTATGCCCTCCATCAAAGAGCCGGTCTGGATTTCCAATTCCTTGTTGCCCGTGACATAGGCGTCGAAGAACACCGAGTTCTCCGGGTCCGCCACGCATACGCGGCTGTCATAGCCTTGATAGCGTATGTAGCGCCCTATCGTTGCCGTGGTGCCGCCCGTTCCGCAGCTGCACACGATCCATGCCGGCACGGGATGCGGCTCCTGCCGCATCTGGCTGAAAATCGACTCGGCTATATTGTTGTTGCTACGCCAGTCCGTGGCCCTTTCCGCGTAGGTGAACTGATCCATGTAATGCCCGCCCAGCTCGCGCGCCAGACGTTCAGACTCGCCGTAGATCGCTCTTCCCGAGTCCACCAGATGTATCTTCCCGCCGTAGAACTCGATGGCGGCGATCTTTTCCCGGGAAGTGCTTTTGGGAATGACGGCAATGAAGGGCAAGCCTATCAAACGCGCAAAATAGGCTTCCGAAACAGCGGTGGAGCCCGACGAGGCTTCGATGACCGTGCTGTCCGGACGGAGCCAGCCATTGCAAAGGGCATACAGGAAAAGGGAACGCGCCAAGCGGTGCTTCAGGCTGCCGGTCGGATGGCTGGACTCGTCTTTCAGGTAGAGATCGACGCCGGGATAAGCCGGCAGACGCAAGGGGATCAGATGCGTGTCGGCCGACCTGTTGAAGTCCGCCTCTATCTTATGCACAGCCTGTTGCACCCATGCGTCACGAATACTCGGCATGATCCGGTCTCCCTTCCTTTGTGATGTGCGCCGCATTGCCCGGCCGCATGGAGCCCGGGCCCGGCCCGATGGCTCCCGCCGCCCCACTCCGGCGGACCGCGGTGAAGCGCGGAGCGCGGCAAAGACTGGATTATAAGAGTGGATGGCGGATGGCAGTCAGTATTGTCAGCCGGCTATTCCGCTTCCAGCTCCCATTTCTCGGCGCTTGCTCCCGCCAGCGCCCGGACGCGCTCTTCATCCTTGCCGAACTCGGCCGCGGCGCCTTCGTAGACGATGCGCCCGTCGTCCAGCACATAGGCCCGGTCGGCCACTTCCACCGCGGCCCGCACGTTCTGCTCGATCAGCAAAATGGACGTGCCTTCCTGGCGCGTCGCGGTGATGACCTTGAAGACATCCTGGACGATGAGCGGCGCCAGCCCTTGCGAAGGCTCGTCCAGCAGCAGCAACCGAGGGTTCAGGAGCAGGGTGCGGGCGATGGCCAGCATTTCCTGTTCGCCGCCGGACAACTGGCGGCCCTTGTTCGCCTTGCGCTGGGCCAGCCTGGGAAAGAGTTCGTAGATGCGCGCAATCGTCCACGGGCCGGGCCGGTCCACCGGCACCTTCAGGTTCTCTTCGACCGTCAGGTTGGCGAAGATACGCCGGCCCTCCGGCACGAAGCCCACCCCCAGGGCGGCGATCCGGTACGGCGGCCATTGCGTGGTGTCCTGCCCGAACAAGGAGACCGTACCGCTGCGCGCGTGGGTCAGGCCCATGATGCTGCGCAGGGTGGTCGACTTTCCAGCGCCGTTGCGGCCCAGCAAGGTGACCAGTTCCCCTTCCTCGACGCTCAGGCTTACGCCATCCAGGATATGGCTTTTATCGTAATAAGTATGCAGGTCCCGGACCTCCAGCGCCTTCATGCCGCCTTCCCCAGGTAAGCCGCCTGGACCGTCTCGCTGGCGGCGATTTCATCGGGCGCGCCCTCGTCCAGCACCGCGCCTTCGGCCAGGACGGTTATACGATCGGCCAGGTTGAAAATGACGCGCATATCGTGCTCCACCAAGACTATGGTCAGTTCCTGAGTTCTGTGCAGCCTGCGTATCAGCATGGCGGTGCTGTAGGTTTCGCGGCTGCCCATGCCGGCGGTCGGTTCGTCCAGCAGCAGCAGGCGCGGCTTCAAGGCAAGCGTCATCATGATTTCGGTGGCGCGCTGGTCGCCGTGCGAGAGTTCGCCCACCAGTCTGTTCGCATTGGCGGCCAGGCCGCCCAGTTCCAGAAGCTCGTCTATCCTTTCTCTGATCTGCGCGTCCTGCCGGCGGCCCAGTCGCGTACGCAGGCGCAAGCCCGTGGCCAGTTCGACCGGAATGCGCAGGTTCTGCCGCACGGTCAGCTCAGGGAATATCTCGGTAATCTGGAAGGTCCGCGCCATGCCCAGCATGACGCGCCTGTGCGGCGGCACGGTGGTGATGTCCTGGCCATCCAGCACGATATGCCCCGCGGTGGGACGGAAGAAGCCGCTGATCAGATTGAAGAAGGTGGTCTTGCCCGCGCCATTCGGGCCGATCAGCGCGCGCAATTCACCGCGCTCCACCGCCATGGATACATTATCGACCGCCACCAGGCTGCCGAAATGCTGCGATACGTTCCTGACTTCCAGCAGACTCATGACAACCTCTTGCGAATGATGCCCAGGACCCCGCGCGGAAAGAACAGCACGATCAGCACGAAGAATATCCCGATGAAGAACATCCAGTTCTGGGTGTAGCTGGATACGTAGTCCTGCAGAACGACGAATATGGCCGCCCCTATCAAGGGTCCCCAGAAAGAGCGCATGCCCCCGACCACGGCCATGATCACGAAGTTGCCGGACAGCGTCCAATGCAGGGTGCGCGGATCGACGAAGTTGTTCAGCAAGGCGTACAGCACGCCCGCCAGGCTGGCAAAGAAGCACGAGATCACGAAGGCGATCCAGATGTGCCGTTCCACCGGTATGCCCAGGAAACGCGCCCGTCTTTCATTTTCGCGTATGGCCAGCAGCGTCCGCCCGAACGGCGAGCGCAATATCAGGGCCATGATGCCCACCGACACGGCGAAGATCAGCAGCACCATGTAGTAATACGCTTCGGCGTTGTCGAGTATGTCTATCGTGGTGAAACCCAGATCTATGGGCAGGCGCCGCCAGCCGGTCAATCCATCGTCGCCGCCCGTCACCGAGCTCCAGCGAAAAGCGATGAAATAAAACATCTGCCCGAAGGCGATGGTCACCATGGCGAAGTAGATGCCCCGCAGCTTGACGATCAGCGCGCCCACCGCCGCGGCCGCCAGCGTTCCGACCACCACGCCCACCAGTATGGCCAGCGTCGTGCTCGGCGCGACATACTTGAGCAGCATGCCCGCGCCATACGCGCCCAGGCCGAAGTACGCCGCATGGCCGAAGGACAGCACGCCGGTGAAGCCCAGCAGGAAGTTCACCGACATGGCCGCCAGCCCAAGCACCACCACGCGGGTGGCCAGCCCGGTATAGCCGCCCACCGCGCCCATCCAGTAGGGCATGGTCAGCAGCACGAGCCAAAGCAGCGCGATGGCGACTATTTTCTTGTTGGAATCGGTCACAGGTTCATCCCTTCTTCGCCAAGCAGGCCGCGCGGCCGGAACAACAGGACGACAGCCATCATGATGTAGATGATGGCTTCCGAAGCCGACGGCACGAAAACGGTTGCGATGCCGGCCGCCACGCCTATCAGCAGGCCGCCCAGCAAAGTGCCGAACAGGCTGCCCAGGCCGCCCACGATAATCGCCACGAAACTGGGCATGATGAGCGCATCGCCTATCGTGGGCTGCAGGCCCAGCAGGCCGGCCGCCAGCACGCCGGCCAGGCCCGCCAGGTAGATGCCTAGCCCGAAATTCAGGTTGCGCAGGATGCGCACATTCACGCCCAGCACCGACACGGTTTCAAGGTCCAGCGTGCCCGCCCGTATCCGTATGCCCAGCCGCGTCCGGGTCAGTATCAGGAACAGCGCCGCCACCGCGACGGCCACCAGCACCACCATGAACACCCGGTACCCGGTCAGGAAGAAGAAATAGGTGCTCAGCGGCCGGGTAAACCAGTCCGGAACATGGAAAGGCAGGCTCTGCGCACCCCAGATGTAGCGCAGGCCGTCTTCGAACACATAGGCCAGCCCGAAGGTCAGCAACAGGCTGTACAGCGGGTCGCGCCCATACAGCCGGCGTATCATTACGCGCTCCACCACCAGTCCCAGCACCGCCGTCAGCACCGGGGCGAGAATCAAGGCGCCCCAGAATCCCAGATAAGGCGCCAGCTCGTAGGCGATGTAGGCGCCCAGGGCCAGGAAACCGCCGTGCGAGAAATTGATGACGCTGGTCAGATTGATGATCAGGGACAGGCCCAGAGCCATGAGCGCGTAGAAGGCGCCCACGATCAATCCGTTGAACACATTGAACAGGATAAGTTCGGTCATTCAGGTATCCGTCTTGTAATGCGCATGCCTTTCAGCTCTGGCGGGCGCCGCAACCGCCGCGGCGCCCACGCTTCAAGACGCCGTCAGGCCGGCCAGCTCATCTTGCAGCCGGACTGTTCGACCGTGCCCGCCACGTCCTTGCCGTTGACCACGGTGTCGACGTGGAACAGGTCGTCGGGCTCGCTGCCCTTGGCCTGTGCATGGCCGACATACAGCGACCCGATCAACTGATTCTGGTCCGCGCGATAGAAAGGCGTGTTGGGCATCAGCCCCACTTCGGGCGGCAGCTCCATGCCTTGCAGCGCCTTGGCCATCTTCACCGCATCGAGCGACTTGGCCTTGTTCGCCGCCAATGCGCAGGTCCAGGCGCCCACGTAGCCGAACCAGGTCCGCGCGGTGGGCACGCGGCCGGTCTTCTTCTTGATGGCCGCGACAAACTCGTCAACATGCGCAACGCCGGGCTGTATGTGGTACCACTCGGCGACCCAGTCGCCGATGCGCGCTTCCGGAGGCAGGCCTTCCAGCACTTCAAGCTCGGTGTTGGCGCCGGCCAGATGTATGCGCTTGTCCAGGCCGAACTGCACAGCCTGCTTCAGGGCATTGAGCAGATCCTCGCCGTTCATCAGGAAGACGATGACGTCGGGATTGGTGGACTGCGCCTTGATCAGGTAGGAGGAAAAGTCCGTGGTGCCCAGCGGCGTCAGGTCTTCGCCCAGCTTCGTGCCGCCGTACTGCTTCAGGTTGGCGTCATAACCGTCTTGCAGGGTGTGGCCGAACGCATAGTCCGACGTCAGGAAATACATCTTCTTGCCGTAGTTGTCCATCAGCGTCTTGGCGATGGCATTGGTCAGCATGCGGGTGGTGTTGCACACGCGGAAGACGTTCCAGTGGCAGGTCTCGCCGGTGACGGCATCGGTATGGCCGCCCGGGACGACATGCAGCACGCCCTTCTCGTTGCTGACCTGCGCCATGGCCAGCGACAGGCCCGAGTTCACATTGCCCAGCAAGAAGTTGACCTTGTCGCGATCGATGAGCTTGCGCGCCTTCTGCACCGCGGTGCCGGCGTCGCCGCTGGTGGAATCCTCGATGAGAAGCTCGGCCGGACGGCCCAGTATTCCGCCCTTGGCGTTGATCTGCTCCACCGCAAGCTCGCAACCGTTCAGCTCGTTCTTGCCGGTGGCCGCATAGGTTCCCGTCAGGGGGTTGTCCAGCCCGAGCTTGACCGACTGCTCGCCGCGCGCACTGATGATGAAGGGCGGCGCAAGCTGTGCAAGGCCGGTTGCCGCCGCCAGCTGCAGAACCGCCCGGCGGCTGACTGCAGTGGATTTTTTTTGATTCTCCATGGGACTCTCCTCCAACAGGCCCATGCGCCCAGGCCGGCGGCCGTCCGTGATTGGACGTGCCCGCCGATGCCGCGCATGCCTGCGTCAAGCTTCGGTCCCCCTGTTTTTTAATTTGCGCCCAAACACATGGGCTTGTCAATGGCTTTTTGCATCTATCAGCAAGCGGTAAGCTTTCATTCAGAAGCCAGTCAGGACGCGGCTTTTGAAGCATCCTGGCGCCATTGCCCGACCATCTGGCGCAACTCGCGGCGTATCACCTTGCCGGTGGTGGTCATGGGCAGTTCATCGACGAAGAATATCTCGCGCGGGTATTCATGCGCGGCCAGGCGCGACTTCACATGCTCCTGGATTTCACGCTTCAGGCCATCGCTCGGGCTGCGGTCGTCGTGCAGCACGATGACCGCGGCCACGATCTCGGTGCGCTGCTCGTCGGGGGCACCGACCACCGCGACCATCTTCACCGAGGGGTGTTGCAATATGCTGTCCTCGATCTCGCCCGGGCCGATGCGGTAGCCCGCGGACGTGATGACGTCGTCGTTGCGCCCGACGAAATGGATGTAGCCGTCTTCGTCCATGCTGCCCGTGTCGCCGGTGACCAGCCAGTCGCCCACGAATTTATCCTCCGTCGCCCTGGTGTTGTTCCAGTACTGCAAGAACAGGACGGGATCGGGGCGCCGAACCGCGATGCTGCCGCTGGCTCCCGCGGGCAGCCGATTGCCTTGCCCGTCGATGATGGCCAATGTGTGGCCCGGCACCGCGCGGCCTATGGCTCCCGGACGCGTGGGCACGATATCGGCGCAGGAGGAAACCGTCATGTTGCATTCGGTCTGCCCGTAGAATTCATTGATGGTCAGCCCGAAACTGCGCCTGCCCCAGTCCAGCAGCTCGGCGCCCAGCGATTCTCCGCCGCTGGCCACCGAGCGCAAACGGTAGCTCCAGCGCGCTTCGGGCCTATCGACCGAGCGCATCATCTTCAATGCGGTGGGCGGAAGGAAGGTGTTGCGCACGCCATAGTCCTGCAGAAGCTGGAAGGCGCTTTCCGGCGTGAACTTCTTGAAGCGATGGGCCACCACGGCGATGCCATGGTGCCAGGCCGGAAGCAGCACATCGAACAAGCCGCCTATCCAGGCCCAGTCGGCCGGCGTCCACATCCGGTCGCCTTCCTGCGGGAACAGGTTGTGCGAGATCTCCACGCCCGGCAAATGGCCCAGCAGCACGCGGTGCGCATGCAGCGCCCCCTTGGGCTGGCCGGTGGTGCCCGAGGTATAGATGATGACGGCCGGATCATCGGCCGCCGTATCGACCGGGACCAGATCGGTTCCATGCCGCTTCATTTCCCGATGCAGGTCCAGGGTATCGGTCTGTGCGCCGTCTATCGTCAGCACGGTTTCCAGGTCCGGCAACTGACCGCGTATATCGGCCAGCTTGGCCGCGCCCTCGGCATTGGTCACGACCACCCGCGCGCCGCTGTCGCCCAGCCTGTAGCGCAAGGCCTCGGCCCCGAACAGCGTGAAAAGCGGAATGGCGATGCAGCCGATCTTGTAGGCGGCAATGTGCGCGAAAGCGGTTTCCGGCGCCTGGGGCAGAAGAATCCCGATCCGGTCGCCCGCCTGCGCGCCCAGGGTCAGGAACAAATTGGCCAGCCGGTTCGATGCCTCGTGCATGTCGCCGAAGCTGTAATCCTGCGCCTTGCCGTGTTGATCGACATGGACCAGCGCCAGCCTGCCCGGATCCCGCTCGGCCCATTTCGCGCAGGCATCGACGCCGATGTTGTAGCGCGCGGGAATGTCCCAGCGAAATCGATTGACGGCATCTTCGTAGCTGGAGGGGTGCAGGGGCAGCATGGACGTATCCTCGGTCGTGTTGTCTCGTGTTTTCTATTTGTGCGCATCGTTTGCGCAAGCCGTCCAGGCAGCGCTGGACGAGTGCGACTATATTACCCCTTCAGCCTTCGGCATCCCGAGGGCTGGCATGGGCGCCGCGGCAACCGCTATGATGAACGCCCGTCCGCCCCTTTTTCATCCCGCCCATGCGCTTCCGTCCACGCCTTCTTCGTATCCTGGCATGCCTGCTGTTGCTGGCGCTGGCGGGCGGCTACGTCATGCTCGATCGCTGGCAGCGCGCCACCATATTCGCCGTCGAGACGCGCGAAAGCCCCTGGTGGCGCAAGCCGCCGCAAGGCACGGAGATCTTCGACCTGACTCTTGAAAACGGCGACACCGTGCGCGCCTGGTACGTCGCCCCGCCGGCGGCAGCCGGCGCCGCCACCGTCCTGTACCTGCATGGCGCGCGCTGGAATCTGAACGACAGCGCCTTTCGCATCGAACGCTGGGTGGACATGGGCTATGCAGTGCTGGCCATAGACTATCGTGGCTTCGGAGCATCGACCGCGCGGCTGCCTTCGCAATCGAGCGCCGTCGAGGATGCCGGCGCCGCGCTGCGGGAGCTGGCGCGACGGCAGCCCACGCCGGCGCTCAGGTTCATATACGGGCACAGCCTGGGTGGCGCGATCGCGGTGGCTCTGGCCTCAAAGCCGGATCAGCCCGACTTCGCGGGCCTGATACTCGAATCGACCTTTACCCGCATTCAGGACATGATAGCCGGCAGCCGGTGGGAGCATATCCCGGGGCTGGCCCTGGTGCTGACCCAGCCCTTCGACTCGTTGAACGCCATAAAGCAAGTGCGCAAGCCCATATTGTTCCTGCATGGCACCAACGACCGCGTGGTTCCGCACACCATGAGCGACGCACTCATGGCATCGGCCATCGATCCCGGCCTGCCGCGCCGCCTGGTCAAAATAGACGGCGCGTCGCATTCGGGCGCCAGCAGCAGCGGCATCTATCGGGACGCGGTCCGCAGCTTCACGCATGACGCAAGCCAGGCCATGCGGCGGACCGGCGCCCTGGCCAATCGATAGCTGCCCGGCGGGCCGCGGCCGATCAGGAGGCTACGCCGCCATCCGTCTTCAAAGACCGGCGCGAGAGCTCCAGCTCGTCGCCTATCCATGCACGCAAGGCGGCCAGGGGCGGCCAATCGCGCAAGGCGGGGGGATACACGAGATGGTAAGTGTGCCCCGTTTCGTATTCCACCTCGATCGGCGAAAGCCGGATCAGGCGGCCGTCCCGGATGGCGTCCGCCGCCAGCAGTTCGCGCACCAGGGTCAGGCCTATGCCCTGCTCCGCCGCCTGCAGCATCAGCCCCATGTCGTTGAACTGGGCCACGGGCGTTACCTGGGCCCTCAGGCCGGCCGCCTCGAACCAGCGCCGCCATACCTCGCGTTCTCCCAGCAAGGGCTCGCGCAAGAGCGCCGCCGGCGGCTGGCCCAGCAGGCGCCGCGCGTCGATGGCGCAGCCCACCACCACCAGCGGCATGGGCGCATCGAACAGGCGCTCGGACACCAGGCCCGGCCACGGCCCCACCCCCTGGCGCAGGCCTGCGTGAAAACCCTCTCGTTGCAAGTCCAGAGCCTGCTGCGAGACATCGACCTCGAGCGCCAGATCGGGATGCCGCTGGCGCCACCGATGCATGCGCGGCAGCAACCATCGTTGGGCGAATGACGGCAATACCGTGATCCGCAAGCGCTGCTCAAGTCCGCAAGCGGCCGCGGCCGCCGCCTGCACACCCTCGTCCAATTGAGCCAGCGCGCCTTGCACGGATCGCAGCAAGGCTTCACCGGCCGGATTCAGCACCACGCGGCGTCCCCTGCGCTCGAAGAGGACAAAGCCCAGCTGTTCTTCCAGCACACGTATCTGCTGGCTGACGGCGCTGTGCGTCAGGTGCAGCGCATCGGCGGCCGCGCGCAGATTCTGGAGTTCGGCGGCGGCGCGGAAAACGGGCAGGGTATTCAAGGGCAGACGGGCCATACTGGTAAGCATAACTGACCAATAAGGGTAGAACAAGTCAATTCACAGTGTATGGCTGGAAGATTATCCTTACCAAACGACCTATTCCACGCTCCAGGAGACTCTTATGACGGCATTGAATTGCGAAGCCCGGAATACACCCTGCGATCCGGCCCTGCCCTATCGTTCCACCCTGGCACGCCTGCGCCGTTGGCTGTCCGCATGGAAGAAGCCGTCCCGTGGCGGGGCCGTCCGCGATCCGTGGATCGGCGCGATCGACGCGGTGGCCGAGATGGATGCCCACATGCTGAAAGACATAGGCGCGCCCGCCTGGCTGATGGCGGAAGTCCAGCACCGTCAGGGCCGCGCCGCAAAGCGGCTGGTCGACCTGAAGATACGTTGAAGGCCCGGGGCCGGAAAGGCGGACCGGCCCTACCAGAGCGGAAACCAGGGGAAACCCTAGCGGCCCATGGCTGGAATTGCGCTTAATGATCTCTATACTCACTGGATTCCATCAATAAGACAGGCCGCGAAAACACGATGCTTACCATTGATTTCCTGCACAACATGATCGAACAGCATGGCGACGAGGTCGCCATCGAAGACGGCGAAAGCCAGGTCACCTATGCCGAGCTGGCTATCACCGTAAAGGCGCTGGCCGTCGCCCTCCAGATGAACGACCCCACGCCGGGTTCGCGGGTTGCCCTGTGTGCCGCCCAGTCCCTGGAATACCTGGTCAGCGTCATGGCCATCCTGCAAGCCGGCAAGATACTGGTGCCGCTCAGTTGCGAAAGCACCACCGAACAACTGCATCAGTTGCTGATCGATACGCACCCCACCGCCGTCCTGGTCGACGACAAGGGCGACCCGCTGATCCATTGCGACGACGAACTGAAGATCCGTTTCTCCCAGTTCGAGGGCCTGGTCCGCACATACCGCGGAAAGGAATTCATTGCCTACGAGCCGGGCCTGCTGGATCAGGCCCTGGCGAAAGCGAAAAGCGAGTAGGCGGACGCCCTTCCTCAAGCCGCGCACGCCTCCTATAATGGCGCGGGCCGGCTTGGCCGCCCCCCTCTCCCGACTCACTCACTCGCAACGGAGTATCCAATGTCCCCGACCACCCTCGACGACCTGGGAAAGCTGGTTCTGCGCCTGACCATAGGCGTGCTGATCCTTTTTCACGGCGTTGCAAAACTGCTTCACGGCATAGGTCCCATCGAATCCATGATCGTGGCGCGCGGCATGCCGGCTTTCTTTGCGTGGGCGGTATATATAGGCGAAGTCCTTGCGCCGCTGTTCCTCATCCTGGGCTTCTACACCCGTCTGGGCGGCCTGCTGATCGCCGTGAACATGCTGGTGGCCATTGCGCTGGCGCACATGGGCCATATGTTCGAACTGTCGGGCACCGGCGGCTGGCGCCTCGAGCTTCAGGGCCTGTATTTATTCGGCAGCCTGGCCGTGGCCCTGTTGGGCGCGGGCCGCTACAGCATGGGCGGCAAGGGCGGCAACTGGAACTGAACCCTTGCCCATCGGGGCGGGTCCGTTACACGGAGCCGCCTGGCGGAGTTCAAGCGCCGGCCATCGACCTGACGAAGTCGCTGGGCGTAATACCCAGGTTGCGCCTGAACATGGCCGTAAACGCGCTTTGCGTCTGGTAGCCCAGGTCGAGCGCAATGCCCAGAACCTGGCGGCCTTCGGCCAGCCACTCCAGGGCCGCCAGCAGCTTGGCCTGCTGGCGCCATTGCAGGAAGGACATGCCCAGTTCCTGGATGAACAGGCGATGCAGGGTGCGTTGATCGTAGCCCAGCTCTTTGGACCATTCCCGCAGGGTTTTCATGTCGTCCAGGTGTTCCTGGATATGCGTGCATATGCGCGCCAGCCTATGGTCGCGCGGCGCGGGCAGATGCAGCGGCGTGCCGGGTTCCTCGGTGAGTTCTTCAAGCAGCAAGTCCATCAACAGCCGGGTCCGGCGATTGAGCAGCGCTTTGGACGTGGAGCCTGCGACCTCGGTGATGACTTCTCGGAATAGCGGCGTAGCGGGCAGCAGGCAGCTGCGCTCGGGCAGGCCATGCGGATATTGCGGATTGACGAAAACCGAGCGAAGCCTGACCTTGCCCAGCATGCGCACGCGATGGCGCACATTCGGAGCCAGCCAAAGCGCCCGGGTGGGCGGCACGACCCAATGGCCCTCGGTGCTGGCCACCACCATGACGCCGCTCAGGGCGAATTTGAGCTGACCCATTTCGTGCGAGTGATCAGTCAATATGGTCGAGTCGGCGAAATCCCGGCTAAGGCCGCCGACCAGCACGCCGGCGCGATCCACCGCGCCGCTGTTCAATTGCGACTCCATTACGAACCACCCCCCAATACACAATGGCCTTACAACACATAATGATCAAGACGACCGATTCGCAACTTACCGCGCTCATTCGTGCCTCGATTCTAATGAGTCGCCCGCTTATATCCATGGAGGAAAACCCCCAGCCCCGAAGGGCTGGAAGCCCTTGACTTCGCAAGGAGCCACCAGCCCGCTCACCGACTTGCCAGGGTCAATAGACGCCGGTGAACTGCTTCAGGACATCGGGGTTTTCAAGCGTGGACACATCCTGCGTCACCTCTTTGCCCTCGGCCACCACGCGCAAGAGGCGGCGCATGATTTTTCCGGACCGGGTCTTGGGCAGGTTGTTGCCAAAGCGTATATCGCGCGGCTTTGCAATGGGGCCGACCTCGCTGGCGACCCAGTCGCGCAACTGCGTGGCGATGGCCTCGGCCTGCTTGCCCTCGGGCGCCGGCACCTTGAGCATCACGAATGCCACGATGGCCTCTCCAGTCGTTGCATCCGGACGGCCCACCACCGCGGCTTCCGCCACCAGCTCGTGAGCCACCAGGGCCGATTCGATCTCGGTTCCGCCAAGGCGATGGCCCGATACGCTGAGCACGTCGTCGCTGCGGCCCATGATCCAGTAATAGCCGTCGGCGTCGCGCTGGGCGTTGTCGCCGGCCAGGTAGTAGCCCTTCAGGTCGGCCGGGAAGTAGCTGCTCCTGAAACGCTCGGGATCTCCCCAGACCGCGCGTATCATGGCCGGCCACGGCTTCTTGATGACCAGCGAGCCGCCGCGCCCGGAAGGCACCTCGTTGCCGGCTTCGTCGACCACCCCGGTGGATATGCCCGGCAGGGGTAGCGTGCACGAGCCGGGCTTGAGCGGCGTGGCGCCCGGCAAGGGCGTCAGGATATGGCCGCCGGTCTCGGTTTGCCACCAGGTATCGACAATGGGACAGCGGCCGTTGCCCACGTTGTTGTAGTACCAGATCCAGGCTTCGGGGTTGATGGGTTCGCCCACCGAGCCCAGCAGGCGCAGGCTGGAAAGGTCGTGGCGCTGCGGATGCGTAGCCGGATCGGCCTGCGCCGCCTTGATCAGGGAGCGTATGGCGGTGGGCGCCGTATAGAAGATGCTGACCTTGTGGCGTTCGATCATTTTCCAGAAGCGGCCGGCATCCGGATAGGTGGGTATGCCTTCGAACACCACCTGGGTCAGTCCGGCGGCCAGGGTTCCGTAGGCGATGTAGGTATGGCCGGTCACCCAGCCCACATCGGCCGTGCACCAGAACACGTCGTCGGGCCGAGTATCGAACACCCATTGCGTGGTCAGCGTAGCCCACAGCAGATAACCCGCCGACGCATGCTGCACGCCCTTGGGCTTGCCGGTGGATCCCGACGTGTACAGGATGAACAGGGGATGCTCGGCCTCGACCGCGACGGCTTCGCAGGTATCGGGCTGCCCGTCCTCCAGATCGTGCAGCCAGACATCGCGCCCTTCGTTCCAGGCGACATCCATGCCGGCGCGCCGGTATACGATGACCTTTCCGACGACGTCGCCGCCCTCGTCGGCCAGCGCCTCGTCCACGGCGGCCTTCAGGGGGATGGCCCGTCCGCCGCGAAGCTGCGCATCGGCGGTGATGACCAGGGCCGCACCCACGTCGACAATGCGCTGATGCAGGCTCTTGGCCGAGAAGCCGCCGAACACCACCGAGTGGGTAATGCCCAGCCTGGCGCAGGCCTGCATGGTGGCGATGGCCTCGATGGACATGGGCAGATAGATGATGGCCCTGTCTCCCTTGGCATAGCCCAAAGCCTTGATGCCGTTTGCAATGCGGCAGACGCGCGCATGCAACTGACGGTAGCTGACCTTTTCCACCGTACCGTCGTCCGCCTCGAAGATCAGCGCGGTCTTGTCGGCATTGCCGTTCTCAAGGTGGACGTCCAGGCAGTTCTCGGATACGTTGAGTTCGCCGTCGTCGAACCAGGTGTAGAACGGCGCGTTCGACTCATCGAGCACACGGGTGAAGGGCTTGCGCCATTGAAGATGCTCGCGCGCCAGCCGGGCCCAGAAGCCCTCGAAATCGCGCTCGGCCTCCTCGCACAGCGCCTTGTAGTTTTCCATACTGGAAATCACCGCCCCCGCGGCCGTCTTGGCCGACGGAGGGAAAACCCGGCTTTCGACAAGTATGGAATCAATGGTGGACGACATGACTTATTCTCCATCTGCAAATACGTGAACTCACGCGGCCGCCCCAAGGTAGCGGTTGGTTATTTCCGGCTTCTGCTGCAGCTCCTGGGACGTGCCGCCAAACACCACATGGCCGGTATTGAGCAGGTAGCAGCGGTCGGCCATGGAAAGCGCCGCCGTGACGTTCTGCTCGACCACGACGATGGTGCGGCCCTGCCTGGCGAGCTCCTGGCATACATTCATGAGGTCGCGCACGATGAGCGGCGCAAGGCCTTCGAAGGGCTCGTCCAGAAGGATGAGGCGGGCATCGCGTATCATGGCGCGCGCAATGGCGACCATTTGTTGTTCGCCGCCCGAGAGCTCGCGCCCCTTGTTGCCCCGCCTTTCATCCAGGCGGGGGAAGGTGCGATAGATTTCGTCGTAGCTGAGCGGTTTCTTGGCCGTCATCGCGGCCAACTGAAGGTTTTCATGGACAGTGATGCCGCCTATGACCCGGCGCTCCTCGGGCACCAGCTGCAGGCCCAGCCGGGCGATTTCATGGGCCGGCATCTTGTGGATGGGCGTGCCCGCGAACGTGATGGCGCCCGACTGGGGGGTCAGCGCCCCCGCCAGCGTTTTCAGCAAAGTGGATTTACCGGCGCCGTTGCGGCCCAGCAGGGCCACGACCTCGTTCTCACGGACTTCGAGCGAAACGTCGAACAGGATATGCGAATCGCCGTAAAAGGTATTGATGCCGTTGACTTCGAGCAGACTCATGATTCTTCCACGCCTCCCAGATATGCTTCCTGCACCGCCTTGTTGGCCTGGATTTCCTCGGGGGTGCCTTCCGCGAGGAAATTTCCGTCGTACAGCACGGTGATCTTGTCGGCCAGTTCGAACATGGCATCCATGTCGTGCTCGACGATGAGTACCGTGCGCCCGCGCCGTATGCTCTTGAGCAGCGCCACCGCATGCACGCGCTCTTCGGGGCTCATGCCCGCCAGGGGCTCGTCCAGCAACAAGACGTTCGCGCCCGTGGCGAGCGCCAGGCCGATTTCGACCCGCCGCTTCTCGCCGTAGGAAAGTTCATGCACCGGCGTGTCGGCCTTGTGGGACAGCTCGACCAGTTCCATGGCCGCCTCGACCTGTTCGCCGTAGCCGCTGACGCCGTTCAGGCTGGCCAGGGCATCGAAACGGAAGGATCCGCGCTTCTGCCCCAGCACCGACATCAGGATGTTCTGGCGGACGGTCAGGGCATCGAACAGCTCGTTGACCTGGTAGCTCTTGCTCATGCCCATTTGGCAGACCTGGGTCACGCCGATGCCGGTGATGTTGCCGCCGCGCAGGAAGACCTCGCCGCTGGTGGGTTCGATCTCGCCCGCCAGCATCTTGAAGAAGGTCGACTTGCCGGCGCCGTTGGGGCCGATCAGCCCGCGCAGCTCGCCCTCCTGCACCGCGATGGAGACGCCCTTCACGGCCTTGAGCCCGCCATAATGCTTGGCGATATCATTGGCTTGCAGAACGGGCACGCCCGGCGCGGCCGGCGTCGGCTGGCGCATGAGCAGCTGCACCCCCTGGCCAGACCGGGCCGCGCCGCGGCTTTGGCCGGCATCGACCGCCCGGTTCAGGCGCCGCGCCATGCGCTTGTCGCGCCACGCGATGAACTCGCCGCAGATTCCGCGCCGGAACACCGTGACCAGTATCACGAAGATGACGCCCAGTATCAGGCGCCAGTATGGGCCGACCGAGTCCACGAACTGCAGGACTTCGAACAGGTAGAGCCAGATCAGGGCGCCCAGCAGGGGGCCGAACAGCGTTCCGGCGCCGCCCATGACGGTCTGGATGACCAGTTCGGCCGAGGTATGCAGGTTGAACGCGTCGGGCGGCATATAGCCCTGGAACAGGCCCAGCAGACCGCCCGCCACGCCGCCGTAGGCCGCCGCCACCACGAACACCGCAAGCTTGTAGCGCTGGATGCGGTGGCCCACCGCCATGGCGCGCACAGGGTTGCCGCGAATGGCGGTCAGGATGACGCCGAACGGAGACAGCGAAATGCGCCGGGCGATGACGAAGCCCACGAAGAACATGACGGCCAGGAAGGTGTACATGGGCCAGCCGGGCTGGATGGCGTAGCTGAAGAAGCCCAGGTCGATGGCCGGCTCCGGAATGCCGGGTATGCCGTTTTCGCCCCCGGTCCAGTCGCGCAGCGGCCCGAACTCCAGGAAGTAGATCATCTCGGCAAAGGCCAGCGTGCTCATGGCGAAATAGATGCCGCTGCGGCGCAGCGTCAGGTAGCCGATGAGCAGGCCCAGCACGGACGCCACCAGCATGGCCACCACCAGCGCCAGCAGCATGTTGGGGATGATGCCGGTGGTCAGCAAGTAAGCGGTGACGAAACTGCCGGTGCCGTAGAACGCGGCCTGCCCGAACGACAGGAGGCCGGCATAGCCGAACAGCAGGTCGAAGCCCAGGCCGAACAGGCCCCAGATGAGTACGCGGCCCAGCAGGTCGGGGCCCGCGCCGATGAGCGGCGCCAGGAAGGGCGCCGCGCAAAGCACCATGGCGGTGATGAACTCGACCCCATAGCGGCGGCGCAGGGCTCCGGCCGGCCTGGCGGCCGCGCCGGGGGTACGGCCCTGCGTCGCGCCGGCTTCGATCGCGATGGAATTATCAGATTGACTCATGCCCTGCCCTCCACACCCAATAGACCTTGTGGCCGCAAAATAAGTACCAGCGCCATGGCTGCGAACAGCATGACATCGGAATAGACCGGATTGAACAGCGAGGTCAGGCTAAGGATCTGGCCTGCGATCAAACCGCCGAGAATGGCCCCGGGGAAGGAGCCGACGCCGCCCAACACCACCACCACGAAGGACTGGATGAGCACGCGGAATCCCATGTCGGGGACGATGGAGACGATGGGCGCGTAGATCATGCCGGCGAAACCGGCCGCCGCCGCCCCGACGCCGAACACCACCAGGAAGGCGCGCTGGATATTGATGCCCAGCAGGCGCGTCATGAGGGCGTCCTCGATGCCGGACCGGATGATGAGGCCGAGCCGCGTGCGGTACAGCACCAGCCAGCACAGCCCCAGCGCCCCCGCGGCGATGGCCAGTATCTGGATGCGGTAAAGCGGGTAGACGACGAAGCCCATGTCGACCACGCCCTCGCCCCAGGTGGGAACGGGCACGCGCTGCCCGACGCCGCCGAAGATGGCCCGGATGATTTCGACCAGGACGATGCTGATCCCGAAGGTGACCAGTATCTGGTCTTCGACGGGGCGGTTGTAGAAGCGCTTGATGAGGCCGCGCTCCATGATGAGGCCAACGATCATTGCAGCCAGCGAACCGCCTGCAATGCTGAGCAGAAACGAGCCGGTAGACGTGAAAATGGAAAAGCCGGCATAGGCGCCCACTACGAACAGGGCGCCGTGCGCAAAGTTGATGACTCCGAGCGTGCCGTAAATGATAGTCAGGCCGGCCGCAATGAGGGAGAGCAGCACCCCCAGCGCGAGACCATTGAACACTTGTGACATGAATAGGCCCAAGCTAGGCATACTGTCCCCCTTCTTTTTTGTTATGAAACCAAGCGGATCACCCTACGCGGCGGGAGCCATCTTGCAGCCGGCGTAACCGATGGGCGGCAGCGTATCCACGCCGTTGGCCACGGCGACGACATCGACCAGATCGTCCTTGTTCTTGATTTCGGACGGCTTCTTGCCGCGCACCACCGCGAAGTTCGCCGCGCCGTCATGGTCTTCGGCGCGGAAGTAGACTTCGCCGCCCATGGTGTACGGACGCTTGTGGTTGATGCTGTCCTCGAAGGCCTCGACCACCGCGGCCGGGTAGAAGGTACCGGCGCGCTCGACGGCATCGGCCCACAGCAGCATGGTCATGTAGGCGTTGTGCTCGGGATCACGCGGCTTGGCGTTGAACTTGGCCTCGTACGCTTCCACGAAATCCTTGGCGATCTCGTTCTTTTCTGACTCGGTATGCCAGAAGACCATGGTCCCGTGTACGCCTTCCATGATTTCCGGGCCGACTTCCTCGAGCATGTAGGCGGGCATGTAGGGTACGCACATCTTCATGTTCTTCAAGACGCCGAACTGGTGGGCCTGCTTGGCGGAGTTGACCGCATCGGCGCCGTAGTCGTGGTTGATCAGGATGTCGGCGCCGCTATTGGCAATGTTCAGCAGGTAGGCGCTGTAGTCGGTCGCGCCCAGCGGGTGGATCTGGGGGTTGTCGATGGTCGTCCAGCCCTGCTCCTCGGTGAACTGCTTCATGTAGTGGTGGATGGAGTGGCCGTAGTTGTAGTCGGGCACCAGGTGGATCGCCTTCATGTTCTTGCCGTAGGCCTGGGCCAGCACCGGCGCGATGGCCTTGGACGCGGTGTAGGCGTGATGGCACAGCCGGAAGCCGTAGCGGCGGCAATCCTTGCCGGTGGTGTCGCTGGAGCCGCTGATAATGGGGAAGTACAGCGTCTTGGCGCGTTCGCAGGTGTTTTGCAGGGCGATGGCGACCGAGCTGCTGACGCTGCCGGCGATCATCATGGCCTTGTCCTGGCGGATGAAGCGGGTGGCCGCCTGCACGGCGCTGTTGGGCTTGGTTTCGGCATCGCCGATGGCCAGCACGATTTTCTTGCCCAGAATGCCCTTCTGGGTCAGCGGGGACACCTTCTTGACCCGCGGATCGCCGTTGTTGATGAGCTCCGCCGCCAGCTCGAAGCCGCGCTTCTGTCCGGCTCCTTCCGCGGAATACGGGCCGGTAAGGTCCAGCGTAAGGCCCGCCACGACGGTGTCTCCCGCCACGCCCTCGGGATAGTTGCCCAGCTTGGGGTAGTCCTTTTTCTGCGCGAAGGCAGCCGAGCTGTACGCGCCGGGAACCAGCAGGCCGCCCGCGACCCCGGTGCCGGTTTTCAGGAAGCTGCGACGGGTCGTCGAGCCTGTCTCGTTATTATGGATATGTGTGTCTTTCACTGCCTATCTCCTTTGAGTACTACTGTGACGTGCTACAAAACCATCCCCCATGCTTCTCGGGCCAAGCTGCGCCCTTCCTGAAACAGGAATGAACGCGACCAGCCTGGGAATTTTTTTATGACATGCCGCGCGTTTAACGCTGCAAGAATGCTTTTTGTTCGCCGTGTATAAGAGCGATATCCGTTACTGTTTCTATTTGTGTGTGGGCACGGATGCGACGAAGATTATCAAAAGCAATACGTCGGGACTCACTCGGAAAGGACATTAACTGTCTTGAATCAGACTTTATAAAGAAATCAAAGGGTAAACGTTAATACTGAAAGCGCGCTTTCATTTGCGCGGAGGCCTTGCGCCGCCGCCGTCCAGGCCGTGCACGTCGCGGGACTCCTCGACGTTGCGCACACCCTTGACCTTGCAGACGTCCTCCAGCCTGGACTCATCGATCAGCCCTGAAAACACGCCCACGGTACGCATCTGGCGCTCGATGACCATGCCCGCCCGCCGGCAGTCCTGGACGATCTCCGGAAAGCGTTCGAGCGACGCCTGCTCGACCAGTATGTGCAGTCTCTTGCGGGTCATGAGAGCCTCTTGGTTCTAGGGCGCCTGCACCAGGCCGGCGCCGACATCGCGCTCGGGCAGGTCCAGATGTTTCGCGCCGGCGCGCAGCCGTTCGAGCAGGGCCGCGCCCCGGGGCCGGCCCGGCCCGCCGGCATACAGGGCGGCCACGCCCGCGACGAAAGGCGTGGCCATGCTGGTGCCGCTGAGGGTGTCATAGCGCTGCGGCCCCGGCCAGGCCGAGAGAATGTCGACGCCGGGCGCGGCGATGTCGACCTTGCCTCCCTCCGGCACCAGGCCGCCGCTGGAAAAGGGAGCAATATCCAGCCTGCGATCCACCGCGCCCACGGCCACTATCGACGGACAGTTCGCGGGATGGGAAACGGGCGCTATGTGTTCGGGGCGCCGGCTGTCGTTGCCCGCCGCGGCGATAATCACGGTGCCCGCCTCCAGGGCGCGCCTGGCGACCTCTTCGAACACCCTGGAATAGGGCTGGCCGGCGGCAAGCGAGCTGCCCAGCGACATGGACACGATATCGCAGCGGTTCTCGATGGCCCAGTCTATGCCTTCCAGCACGCCGCCGTCCCCGCCCTGGCCTTCGTCACCAAGGACCTTGCCCACAAATAATTGCGCGGCGCCGGCAATCCCATAGCGCGGCGCCGCGCCTGGATTGGCGGGGCCGCAGGCAATGCCGACGCAGTGGGTGCCGTGTCCGTTGCCGTCATGCGTATCCTGGCCGTCGACGAATGATCGCGATGTGATGGCCCGCTCCGCAAAATCGGGGTGTCCGGCATCGATGCCCGTATCCAGCACCGCCAGCCTGACGCCCTCCCCGGCCTGCGCCGACGATTGTGCGCCGACGGCCTGCACGCCCCATGTGGCGGTCGTCTCGTCGATCCCGGCCGACGGCGTCATGGCGATGGCATGCACGGTTCTTTCGGGTTCGATGGCGAGTATGGCCGTGCCGTCCTGAAGCGATTGCATGGCCTGCAGGCCGGGACTATCCGGCGCGCAATGGACCAGGGCGACCCCGATGCGGTCGAAGACGATGGCGCATTGCAGGCCCGGCGGCCCGGATCGCCCCTGCCGGCCGGCCGATGCCGCGCTGGAGATGCTGACCCCCGTGGCTTCGGAGAGCTTGCGCAAGCCGTCCTGCGGTGTGTCCTTGCAGAGCAGCACCAAGTAGCGGCCTGTGACGCCGGCATCCGGGGGCATGGCATCCTCCTATCGGAACAGGGGCGCCGCGATGCCTACGCCTTGCCCCGTAGCGGATAGCATGCAAGCCCCGCTGCCGGCCGTCAAGCCGAAACTGCTACAGCCGGTTTCAATCAGCCGAAGCGGCCCGTGATGTAGTCTTCCGTTTCCTTGCGGGCGGGCTTGACGAAGATCTGGTCGGTCTCGCCGTATTCCATGAGTTCGCCCAGGTACATGTAGGCGGTGTAGTCGGAGCAGCGGGCCGCCTGCTGCATGTTGTGGGTCACGATGACCACGGTGTAGTCGGACTTGAGTTCGGCGATCAGCTCTTCGATCTTGGCGGTTGAAATCGGATCGAGGGCCGAGCAGGGCTCGTCCAGCAGCAGGACCTCGGGCTTGATGGCCACGCCGCGCGCGATGCAAAGGCGCTGCTGCTGCCCGCCCGACAAGCCGTTGCCGCTTTGGTTGAGCTTGTCCTTGACTTCGTTCCACAGAGCCGCCTTGGACAACGCCCACTCAACGCGCTCGTCCATCTCGCCCTTGCTGAGCTTCTCGAACAGGCGCACGCCGAAGGCGATGTTGTCGTAGATGCTCATGGGAAACGGCGTCGGCTTCTGGAACACCATGCCGACCTTGGCCCGTATCAGCGATATATCCATCTTGGACGTCAGCAGGTTCTCGCCGTCCAGGTTGATTTCGCCCTCGGCGCGCTGGCCCGGGTAGAGCTCGTACATGCGGTTGAAGGTGCGCAGCAGCGTCGATTTGCCGCAACCCGAGGGGCCGATGAAGGCGGTTACCTTGTTTTCCTTGATGGACAGGTTCACGTCCTTGATGGCCTGGTACTTGCCGTAGTAGAAGTTCAGGTTCTTGACTTCCAGTTTGGTGCGTTCGGCGGAGGTGGTGGTTTGCATAATCGTTTCCCGGCGGGGGCGCAGCCCCTCGCCACGTTTTATTTACGGAAAAGGCTGCGGGCGGCAATATTGATGCCCAGCACCAGCAAGGTGATCAGTACGGCGCCTGCCCAGGCAAGGCGGTTCCAGTCCTCGTAGGGGCTGGCGGCATACTGGAAGATGACCACGGGCAGGTTGGCGATGGGCGCATTCATATTCATGGACATGAATTGGTTGTTCAGGGCGGTGAACAGCAAGGGAGCCGTCTCGCCGGAAATGCGCGCGACCGCCAGCAGAACGCCTGTGACAATGCCCGAACGCGCCGCCCTGTAACAGATGTACATGACGATGCGCCATTGGGGGCAGCCCAGGGCGGCGGCGGCTTCCCGCAGGCTGTTGGGCACCAGCATCAGCATGTTGTCGGTGGAGCGCACCACCACGGGGATCACCAGTATGGCCAGCGCCAGGGCGCCGGCCCAGCCCGAGTAATGGCCCACCTGCGCGACGTATACCGCATAGATGAACAGGCCGATGATGATGGACGGCGCGGACAACAGCACGTCGTTCAGGAAGCGGGTGGCCGGCGCCAGCCAGCCGCGCTGGCCGTACTCGGCCAGATAGGTGCCCGCCAGCACCCCTATGGGCGTGCCGATGAGGGTCGCCACGGCAGCCATCATGATGCTGCCCATGATGGCATTGAGCAGGCCGCCGTCGGCCCCGGGAGGCGGGGTGCTTTCCGTCAGCAGGGTCAGGGACAAGGCCGAGCCGCCCTTGGTCAGCAGCGTCAGGATGATCCAGCACAGCCAGAAAAGACCGAACACGACCGTGGCGCTGGACAGCGTGAGCATGAGCTTGTTGAACCGCTGGCGCCGGCGATAGACCGGGTTCGAGGTGTTGACGATGGATTCGGAAGTAAACATGTCTTGTCCGGCTTAGTGCGAAGTGCCCTCGCCCTTGGCAAGGCGAAGCAGCAGGAGCTTGGAAAATGCCAGCACGATGGTGGTGATCAGGAACAGGATCAGGCCCAGTTCCAGCAGTGCGGACTTCTGCATGCCCCCGGCTTCGTTGAATTCGTTGGCCAGGGCCGAGGCGATGGAATTGGAGGGCGAGAAAATCGAGGACGGCAGGTTGAAGGCGTTGCCGATGACGAAAGTGACCGCCATGGTCTCGCCCAGCGCGCGTCCCAGCCCCAGCATGATGCCGCCGATCACGCCGCTTTTGGTGTAGGGCAATACCACCTTCCAGACGACCTCCCAGGTCGTGCTGCCAAGGCCGTAGGCCGATTCCTTCAGCAGGGGCGGCACCAGCTCGAAGACGTCGCGCATGACGGCCGTGATGAAGGGAATCACCATGATGGACAATATCAGGCCCGCCGTGAAAACGCCGATGCCGAAGGGAGGCCCGGCGAAGATGTCGCCCAGCACGGGCACGCCTTCGAACAGGTCGATGATATGGGGCTGCACATACTGCTGGAACAGGGGGACGAAAACGAACAGCCCCCACATGCCGTAGATGATGGATGGGATGGCGGCCAGCATTTCGATGGCCGTGCCCAGCGGCCGGCGCAGCCACACCGGGGACAGCTCGGTCAGGAACATGGCGATGCCGAAGGACACCGGCACCGCGATGAGCAGCGCGATGGCCGACGTGAGCAATGTGCCCGCGATGGGCACCAGGGCGCCGTAGATGTTCTGGACCGGATCCCAGTTGTTGGTCCAGAGGAAGGCAATGCCGTGGGCGGCAATGGATTCCCGGCTGCCATACAGCAGGGATACCATGATGGCGCCCAGCAGAATGAAAACGAGGAAGGCAAACGTGCGGGTCAGGTTCTTGAACAGAGAGTCCATGAGCGCGTTCTGGTTATTCTTCATGTGGATTTTCTGACAATTCGCGGGATTGATGACATAGGCTCAAGGACACTGGAACAGACGGCGGGCGGGGAACAAACCGTAATTTTTACACAACAAAGACGGTGCCATCGGAACAGCACCGCCTTTGTCCGGTGAAAAAGGGGCTTGCCCCCCTTTTTACCCCTTATTTCCAGACTGCGGAACCATCGGCGCCCTTGATCTCGGCCTTCCAGGCGTCGGCGATCTGCTGGGTCACGCTGCCGGGCATCGGAACGTAGTCCAGCTCTTCGGCCAGCTTGCCGCCCTTCTTGAAGGCCCAGTCGAAGAAGGCCAGCACTTCCTTGCCGTTTTCAGGCTTGTCCTGCTTCTTATGCACCAGGATGAAGCTGGCGGAGGTGACGGGCCATGATTCGGCGCCCGGCTCGTCGGTCAGCACCACGCCCATGCCGGGCGCGCTCTTCCAGTCGGCGTTGGCGGCTGCGGCGGCAAACGCGGCTTGGGTCGGCTGTACGAACTTGCCGTCCTTGTTCTTCAGCTGGGTCCATGCCAGGCCGTTTTGCTTGGCATAGGCATATTCGACGTAGCCGATGGAGTTCTTCAGCTGGCGAACGTAGGCGGCCACGCCCTCGTTTCCTTTACCGCCCTGGCCGGTGGGCCATTTGACCGCCTTGCCCTCGCCGACCTGCTCTTTCCAGGCGGGCGATACCTTGGACAGGTAGTTGGTCCAGCCGAAGGTCGTGCCCGAGCCGTCGGAACGATGCACCACGATGATCGATGTGCTGGGCAGCTTCAGGTCGGGGTTCAGCGCCTTGATGGCGGCATCGTCCCACTTCTTGATCTTGGCCATGAAGATGTCGGCAATGACTTCACCCGACAGCTTCAGCTTGCCCGGCTCGATGCCTTCGACATTCACGACAGGCACGGTTCCGCCGACGATGGCCGGGAACTGGAACAAGCCGTTATTTTCCAGCGCATCGCCCTTCATCGGGTCGTCGGATGCGCCGAAATCGACCGTCTTGGCAATGATCTGCTGCTGGCCGCCGCCCGAACCGATGGACTGGTAGTTCACCCGGTTGCCGGTTTCCTTCTGGTATTGGGCGGCCCATTTGGCGTAGATGGGATAGGGGAAGGAAGCGCCTGCGCCGGTGATGTCGGCGGCATGGGCGGCCAAGGAGGCGGCGCCGAAAGCGATACCGACCGAAATCTGTAATAGAACGCGTTTGAACATAGAGGAATCCTCTTGACTGAGACTGGTTAAGACAGGTCAACCCTGCACAACCGCTATAGTAAGTACGAAATATGACATGTTCGTGACAGCGGCCGTCATTTTCATGAGCCCAGCTGCTGCACCAGGTATTCGTGCAAGTTGAATGCCTTGCCCCGGCTCTTTATCTTGCTGTAATCGCCGTTGGGCAAGGCGCGCCAGGCCAATTGGTTGTCGCGCAAGGCATAGGTAAAGGCCTCGTTGATGACCCGCTTCTTCAGGGCCTTGTCGAGCACGGGGAAGCTGATCTCGACACGGCGGAAGAAATTGCGGTCCATCCAGTCGGCGGACGACAAATACACATTTTCCGCCCCGTCATTGTAGAAATAGAACACCCGGGAGTGCTCCAGGAAGCGGCCGATCACGGATCGGACCCGGATATTTTCCGACAGCCCCGGCACGCCGGCGCGCAAGGCGCAGGCGCCCCGCACGATCAGGTCTATCTTGACCCCCGCCTGGCTGGCCTTGTACAGGGCGTCGATGATGATGGGTTCCAGCAGGGAATTCATCTTGGCCATGATGCGCGCCTTCTTGCCCGCCCTGGCATGCACGACTTCGTTCTTGATCAGGGCCACCATGGTCTCATGCAGCGTGAAAGGCGATTGCAGCAGCAGCTTCAGGGGACGGCGGGCGCCCAGCCCGGTCAGCAGCGAAAAGACCTTGTCCATGTCCTCGCACAGCTTCTGGTCGGCCGTCAACAGGCCGAAGTCGGTATAAAGCCTGGCGGTGCGCGGATGGTAGTTGCCGGTGCCCAGGTGTCCGTAGCGGCGGATGCCGCCCTTTTCGCGGCGCAGCACCAGCGCCATTTTCGCGTGCGTCTTGTGGCCGACGACGCCGTAGCTTACGTGCGCGCCCACTTCTTCCAGCTTGGCGGCCCAATTGATGTTGGTCTGTTCGTCGAAACGCGCCATCAGTTCGACCACCACGGTGACTTCCTTGCCCGCCTTGGCGGCGGCGAGCAGCAGGCGCATGAGCTCGGAATCTTCGCCGGTGCGGTAGATGGTCTGCTTGATGGCCACCACCGACGGATCCATGGCCGCCGCCGTCAGGAAATTGAGCACCGGCTGGAAGGACTGGTAGGGATGGTGCAGCAGGCGGTCTTTCTCGGCGATCGCGGCGAATAGCTCTTCGGGGTTGTCCGAGACCGTATCGAAGGGCGACGGCATCTTGGGACGGTGATCCGGAAACAGCAGTTCGGGGCGATCGACCACATTGCACAGCTGCATCAGGCGCGACAGATTCACCGGGCCGCTGACCCGGTAGGTGTCCTGCGGCTGCAACAGGAATTCCTGCTGCAGGAAAGCTTCGAGGTCGGCCGGCATGTACTGGTCGATTTCGAGCCGGACGGCCGCGCCGAAATTGCGCTGAGAAAGCTCGCCCTGCAGCGCTTGCCGAAGGTTGGTGATTTCTTCCTCGTCCACGAACAGGTCGCTGTTGCGGGTGACCCGCCACTGATAGACCCCCTTGGCATCCAGGCCCGGGAAAAGCTCGCCGACAAAGGCGCTGATCAGGGCCGTAAGCAATATGTAGCCGTGAGGGATGCCGGAAATCTCGGGCGGCACCTTGATCAGGCGCGGCAGCGCGCGCGGCGCCTGCACGATGGCGATCGAGGCGCTGCGCCCGAAGGCGTCCTGCCCGGACAGGGCCACGATGAAGTTGAGGCTTTTGTTGTAGACGCGCGGAAAGGGATGCGCCGGATCCAGCCCTATGGGGGTCAGCATGGGCATGACTTCGCGATGAAAGCCCGCATGCGCCCAGGCGTGCAGCTCTTCGCTCCAGCACGAAGGCTCCAGCAGGGCGATGCCCTCGGCCTTGAGCTTGGGCAGGACCTGGTTGGTCAGCAGGCTGTTCTGCTTGTCGACCAGTTCATGGGCGGCGCGCTGCACGCGCTCGAACGCCTCGCCGGGGGAATAGCCGTCGACGCCGACCAGCCCGGGGGTCTGGCGCAATTGCTCCTTGAGGCTGGAAATGCGGATTTCAAAAAACTCGTCCAGGTTGGAGCTGACGATGCACAGGTAGCGCAGGCGCTCCAGCAAGGGCGTGCTTCGATTCTCGGCCATGGCCAGGACCCGCTCATTGAACTTGAGCAAGGACAATTCACGATTCAGCAATGAGGGATCGGACGATGACGGAAGCATAAATGAGCCGGAAACAGAATAGTCGAACGTTTTACTTCATTATTGTGACGGCTATGTGACAGCCTGAAAAAATGGCCGCGCCTGACCTCCCATACTATCAAAAGGCGGCTTCTTTCCACCAGACTTGCGGAATTGAGCGTTGGTTATCGGCACGGACTCTATAATCGCCCCGTACTCACCCGAATTGACGCATCATGGATCATCTACTCGCCGCGGTCGACCTCGGCTCGAACAGCTTCCGCTTGTCCATCGGACGCGTGGTGCAACAGGATGGCATCGCCCAGATCTACGCCATCGACCGGCTCAAGGAGTCCGTGCGGCTGGCAGCCGGGCTGGATGAGAACAAGATCATCAACGAAGAGGCCATCGAACGCGCCATCACGGTCTTGAAGCGCTTCGGCGAGCGCCTGGCCGGCTTCCACCCGAACTGCGTGCGCGCCGTGGCGACCAACACCTTCCGCATCGCGCGCAACGTGGACCGGATCCTGCCGCGGGCGGAAGAGGCCCTGGGCTTTCCCATCGAGGTCATCGCGGGGCAGGAAGAGGCCCGGCTCATCTTCTCGGGCATCACCAACGAATTGCCGCCCTCGGCCAATCGCCGGCTGATGATAGACATCGGCGGCGGCTCGACCGAAGTCATCATAGGCAAGGGCTTCAAGCCCCTGCACATGTCCTCCCTGTACATGGGCTGCGTCAGCTATACACGACGCTTCTTCCCCGACGGGCACATTACCGAAGCGCGCATGCAACAGGCCCAGCTGGCCGCAAGGCGCGAGCTGGAGGGCATTTCCAAGCAGTACCGCAAGACGGGCTGGCAGGAGGCCTACGGATCCTCGGGAACCGCCAAGGGCCTGCTGGCCGTGCTCAAGGAAGGCGGCATGTCGAGCAAGGGCATCACCCTTGACGGCATGGAGAAACTGAAAGCCAAGCTGGTAAGGGACGGCAAGGTCATCATGAGCGAGCTGCCGGGCTTGAAGCATGACCGCTCGCTGGTTCTGGCCGGCGGCCTGGCCATCATGATGGCGGCCTTCCAGGAGCTGAACATCAAGGCCATGGCGCCCGGAGAAGGCGCATTACGGGTCGGCGTGCTGTACGACCTGCTGGGCCGGGACTCGGAGCATGACAAGCGCAATGAAACGGTGCGCCAGTTCATCAAGCGCTACCATGTGGACACGCGCCAGTCCGAACGCGTCAAGCGCACGGCCCTGACCTTCTTCGACCAGTTGGGCCTGGACGACGGCCCTGAAAAACAGGAACTGGAGCGCACCCTGGGCTGGGCCGCCGACCTGCACGAAGTCGGCATCAGCATCGCCCATGCCGAATATCACAAGCACAGCGCCTACATTCTGGAACATGCCGACATGCCGGGCTTCTCCAACGACGACCAGCAGTTGCTGGCCCTGTTTGCCCTAGGCCATCACGGCAAGATCAGCAAGCTGCCCACGCTGGAGCCGGCCCGCGGCCGGCGCCTGACGCTGCTGTGCCTGCGCCTGGCCGTGCTGCTTTCCCGCCGCCGGGAGGACCAGGATCAACTGCCCGTGACGATCGCGCTCAATGGCAAAGGCGTGACAATCAACGTCGACCGGGAATGGCTGGCGTCGCACCCCTTGTCGGAGTATTCGCTGCAAGCTGAGAAACGCGAATGGAACAAGGCCGGGTTCGAACTGGAAGTGGCCGAAACCTGAAGCCGGATCATTCCATGCCGAAATGACGGCGGTAACGCGTGTCCATGCGCGTCATGTCCAGCAGAACGGGGAAGTCGGCTGTATTGAAGTCGGGATCCCAGGCGGGTTCGCCGCAAATCGTGGCCCCCAGTTTCAGGTAGCCCTTGATAAGCGCCGGCATGCGCGCCGGCAATTCACTGCCCAGGCGCTCGACGGGATAGCGGTGCAGCGGGGTCGCGCGAGGCAATTCGGGGTTGGCGGACATGGATTTGCTGGCGGCGCGCCAGACCTCGGCCGCGGTCACGCCATCGTCCCGCAAGCTGACGCTGGCGCAGCCCAGCACATAGCGGAAGCCGGATTGCTGCACGAGCGTGGCGATGCCCGACCAGAGCAGCATGATGACCGAGCCATTGCGGTAGTCGGCATGCGTGCACGAGCGCCCTACCTCGACCAGTTCGTCGCGCATGGAGCCCAGGCCGCTCAGATCGAATTCGGATTCGGAATAATAGCCACCGGCTTTCTTCGCATTGGCGGGCGTGAGCAGCCGGTAGGTGCCCACCACCCGGCCCGTGTTGATTTCCTTGACCATGAAGTGCTCGCACCATGGATCGTAGCGGTCGCTGTCCACGCCGTCGACCGCGTCCGGGAACACGGCATTCATTTCTTCGGTGAAAACGCTGTAGCGCAGGCGCTGTATGGCCTCGAGCTCTTCATTGGTTCGCGCCAGCCCCATGACCAGCCCGCCGGGGACGGCGAGATCGGGCAAGGCTGCGCCAAGGGGGGCTTCGGGTTGAATGCGTGCAAGCTCTAACATGCGGGTAACTCCGTAAACATTCCGGTAGTCTGGCGGCGGAATGTTTCAAGCATTTGATGAACACGTTACCCGTTTGTTAAATCCACCGCAAGCAGCTGTTGCACGCCTTCGTCGGCCAGGCCGGCCTCTTCGGCCTCCACCATCAGGCGCAGCTTGGGCTCGGTGCCCGAGGCGCGTATAAGCACCCGGCCGCGCCCGTTCAACTGGCGCTCCACGCTTTCCTTGGCCGCCATCAGCCCCGGATGGGTCTGCCATTGCATGCCCGGGGCCAAGGGAACGTTGACCATCTTCTGGGGATACATCTTCAGTTCCGACACCAGGTCATCCAGCGTGCGTCCGCTGCGGCTCATGGCCGTCAGGACCTGGAGCGCCGCGATGATGCCGTCCCCGGTGGTGTGGCAATCCAGGCAAAGCAGGTGGCCCGAACTTTCTCCGCCATACAGCCAGCCCCGATTCTGCATGCTTTCCAGCACATAGCGGTCGCCGACCTTGGCTCGTTCGAACCCGATACCCAACTGCTCCATCTGTTTCTCGAAGCCGAAATTGGTCATCAGGGTGCCCACCACCCCCTCGACCGGTTTCTGGGTCATGCGGTCGCGCACGATGGCATACAGCAATTCGTCGCCGTTATACAGGCGCCCGCTGCCATCGACCATTTGCAAGCGGTCGGCGTCGCCATCCAGCGCCACGCCCAGGTCGGCGCCCCTGGCCTTCACCTCTGCCACCAGGTTCTCGGGGTGCATTGCGCCCACGCCTTCATTGATGTTCAGGCCGTCGGGCTGGCAGCCGATGGCGAAGACCTCGGCGCCAAGCTCGCGGAATACATGGGGCGCTATGTGGTAGGCCGCCCCATTGGCCGCATCGACCACGATGGACAGGCCCGACAGGTCGAGCTCGTTGGGAAAAGTGCTCTTGCAGAACTCGATGTAGCGTCCGGCGGCATCGTCGATGCGGCGGGCCCGGCCCAGCGCCTCGGAACTGACGCAGCCCAGCGGTTCGTCGATCGCGGCTTCGATCTCGCTTTCGATCTCGTCGGGCAGCTTCATGCCTTGCGCCGAGAAGAATTTGATGCCGTTGTCCTGATAGGGATTATGCGAAGCGCTGATCACGATGCCCGCCACCAGCCGCAGCGCGCGCGTCAGGTAGGCCACGGCCGGCGTGGGCACGGGCCCGGCCAGCAGGACATCGATGCCCGCGGCGGACAGGCCGGCCTCGAGCGCGGACTCCAGCATATAGCCCGAGATGCGCGTATCCTTGCCGATGACCACGGCCGGACGCCCGCGGCCGGGAAATTTGCGTGCCAGCACGCGACCGGCGGCATAGCCCAGCCGAAGCGCAAACTCGGCGTTGATCGTGGGCCCGCCCACTTCGCCGCGTACACCGTCCGTGCCAAAATATTTACGCTCTGTCATAGGAAATCTCCGAATTCGATTGCTCGCCACACTTTTACCGCATCCACGGTCGCCGCGACATCATGCACACGGACGATATGCGCGCCCCGTGCCACCGCGGCGAGCGCCGCCGCCACGCTGCCGAATACACGATCGGCCGGTTCGCGGCCGATGACGTGGCCTATCATCGATTTGCGCGACAGGCCGATCAGCCACGGAAAGCCTTCGCCGCCGACATCCGGCAATTGCCGCAACAGTTGGTAGTTCTGGGCCGGTGTCTTGCCGAAGCCATAGCCCGGGTCAAGGACGATGCGGCGCCGGTCGATGCCCGCAGCCAGCGCGGCCGCGCTGCGTTCGCGCAGAAAGCGGCGCACCTCGGCCAGAATGTCGTCGTATCGGGGCGCCTGCTGCATGGTCTTGGGTTCGCCCTGCATGTGCATGATGCACAGGCCGCAGTTCGAATCTGCCACGGCCTGCAGGGCGCCGGGGCGGCGAAAGCCATAGATGTCGTTGATCATGTCGGCGCCCGCATCCAGGACGCGGCGCATGACTTCAGGCTTGAAGGTATCGACGGACAAGGGCAGGCGGCAGCTTCTCAGCGCTTCGATGACGGGCAGGATGCGCGCCAGTTCATCGTCGGCGGAGACCGGCTCGGCGCCGGGCCGCGTCGACTCGCCGCCGATGTCGAGCATGTCGGCGCCCTGATCGATGAGGCTGTGTGCATGTGCGATGGCGGCATCCGCTTCGAAATGCGCGGCGCCATCGGAAAAGGAATCGGGCGTGACGTTCACGATTCCCATTATCAATGGGCGCCCGAGGTTCAGCTCGAAGCGCCCACAAAGCAAGGATGAGCTCATTCGCGTGCCGGCTGCGACCTTATACCGGCGTTGCCGCGGCATTGCCGCCGGCCGAGGTCAGGCCGGTGGGCGGCGTCGTGCCGGACGCATCGTTGTTGGAGGACGGCGGCTGGGGCGCGCGCGGCGGACGGCCTTCCATGATGTCCTGGATCTGATCGGCGTCGATGGTTTCCCATTCCAGCAGGGCCGCCGTCATGGCTTCCATCTTGTCGCGGTTGTCTTCGATGATCTTGCGCGCAACGCTGTACTGCTCGTCGATGATGGCGCGGATCTCGTGGTCGACCTTCTGCATGGTGGCTTCGGACACATGCGTGGTCTTGGTCACGCTGCGGCCGAGGAAGACCTCGCCCTCGTTCTCGGCGTAGACCACCGGACCAAGGGAGTCGGTCATGCCGTAGCGCGTGACGATGTCGCGGGCGATGGCGGTGGCCCGCTCGAAGTCGTTGGAAGCGCCGGTGGTCATCTGGTTCATGAACACTTCTTCGGCGATGCGGCCGCCGAACAGCACGGCGATGGTATTCAGCAGGCGTTCCTTGTCCATGCTGTAGCGGTCGCCTTCGGGCAACTGCATGGTCACGCCCAGCGCGCGGCCGCGCGGGATGATGGTGACCTTGTGGACGGGGTCGGTCTTGGGCAGCATGCGCGCCACCAGGGCGTGGCCCGACTCGTGATAGGCCGTGTTGCGGCGCTCTTCCTCGGGCATGATCATGGAGCGGCGCTCGGCGCCCATGATGATCTTGTCCTTGGCCTTTTCAAAGTCGCTCATGTCGACCGTGCGGCCATTGCGGCGGGCCGCGAACAGGGCGGCCTCGTTGACCAGGTTGGCCAGGTCGGCGCCCGAGAAGCCGGGCGTGCCGCGTGCCAGCACCAGGGCATCGACGTTGGTGGCCAGGGGCACCTTGCGCATGTGGACTTTGAGGATCTGCTCGCGCCCGCGGATGTCGGGCAGGGACACCACGACCTGGCGGTCGAAGCGGCCCGGACGCAGGAGCGCGGGATCGAGCACGTCGGGACGGTTGGTGGCGGCGATGACCAGCACGCCCTGGCCGGTTTCGAAACCGTCCATCTCGACCAGCAACTGGTTCAGGGTTTGTTCGCGCTCGTCGTTGCCGCCGCCCAGGCCGGCACCGCGCTGGCGGCCGACCGCGTCGATTTCATCGATGAAGATGATGCAGGGCGCCTGCTTCTTGGCGTTTTCGAACATGTCGCGCACGCGGGCCGCGCCCACGCCGACGAACATTTCGACGAAATCGGAGCCCGAAATGCTGAAGAAAGGCACTTTGGCCTCGCCGGCGATGGCCTTGGCCAGCAGGGTCTTGCCGGTGCCGGGCGAGCCGACCATCAGCACGCCGCGCGGGATGCGTCCGCCCAGGCGCTGGAACTTGGTGGGGTCGCGCAGGAAATCGACCAGTTCCTGGACATCTTCCTTGGCCTCGTCGCAGCCGGCGACGTCGGCAAAGGTAATGTGATTGGTGTTTTCGTCGAGCATGCGGGCGCGCGATTTGCCGAAGCTGAACGCCCCGCCCTTGCCGCCGCCCTGCATCTGGCGCATGAAGAAGATCCATACGCCGATCAACAGCAGCATGGGGAACCAGGAAATGAACAGGCTGGTCAGGAAGGAGGGTTCTTCGCGCGCCTTGCCGGAAACCTGCACGCCCGACTTGACGAGTTCGGGCACCATCCAGAGGTCGCCGGGCGACGTCAGGCTGTAGGGGCGGCCGGCATCGGGCGTGACATACAGGGTGTCGCCCTGGATGTCCACCTTGCTGATGCGGCCCGCCTGCGCATCGTTCATGAATTGGGTATAGGTCACGGTTTCAGTCGTGGTGGCGCGTCCGTCGAACTGCTTGAATACAGTGAACAGGACCAGCGCGATCACCATCCAGATCGCGACCTTGGAAAACGAGTTGTTCAAAGCCAACCTCCTACTTGTAAATCAGCTTGCCAAACCCCCGCAATAACGGCAGCAAAACAAGTATGTCAATGACTCATTCTACCCGATAGAAAGAATCGCGTTTAGGAAAACCACCCCGTCCCTACCGCTTCAAACGCCGCCCCACCAGGAAGGTCTCGGAAGACTTGTCGCGCGACGCCTTGGGCTTGCGCTCGACCACTTTCTGAAAGTGCCGCTTGAAGGATTCGACGATCTGCGAGAAGCCGCTGCCATGGAAGGCTTTGACGATCAATGCGCCTTCGGGCTTGAGGTGCCCGCAGGCAAAATCAAGGGCCAGATCGCACACATGCTGAATTCTAGCTGAATCCGCCGAGCCCACACCTGATAAATTGGGGGCCATATCGGATATAACAAGATCCACCTGCGCATCTCCCAGCAGATCTTTCAGCTGTTCGAGCACGGCGTCCTCGCGGAAGTCGCCCTGTATGAACTCGACCCCGGCAATGGGCTCCATGGGCAGCATGTCCAGGGCGACGACGCGCCCCTTGATGACGCCGCCCGGGCCCACCAGGCGCTCGCGGGCCACTTGCGACCAGCTGCCCGGCGCCGAACCCAGGTCGACGACGATGTCCCCGGGCCGCATCAGCTTCTCGGTATCGAGGATCTCGGAAAGCTTGAAAGCCGCCCGGGCCCGGTATCCCTTCTGTTGCGCCATTTTGACGTAGGGATCATTAATATGTTGCTGAATCCACTCTTTTGAGAATTTTTTTTTGGCCATTCCCGTACAATCTCAACATGCCAAAACTTGACATTACTTCCCAAGAGCGTAGCGCCCTGCGCGCCGCCGCCCACCCCTTGCGTCCGGTCGTCCTGATTGGCGACCGCGGCCTGTCCGAATCGGTGCTCAAAGAAATCGACCTCAATCTGAATGCGCACCAGCTGATCAAGGTCCGCATCGCGGGCGAGGAACGCGAAGCGCGCAACGCCATGCAGGAAACCATCTGCGAGACCTTGTCCTGCGCGCTGGTCCACCACCTTGGCAAGACGCTGATCATCTACAGGCCCGACGCCGCCGCGCAGCGCGCCAAGGCCGAAGAACAAAACGCAACCCGCGCGGTGCGCAAGCCGTCGGAACCCCACACGCCCAAGAAGCTTGCGGCCGAAGGCGTGACGCGTACCCGCCGCACGGAAAAAGCCAAGCGCGCGGCCCAGAAGGCCGACAAGCCCGAAACGGCTGTGCCCCGTGCCCGTCGCGGCGCGGCATCGGCGGAGCGCGCCGACCATGGCATTCCGCGCCGCTCGGGCAGCGCGCTATCACTGCGCGCCGGCGCCCGCCGCAATCTGCGGCCCGGAAAACGCTGACATCCCCAACCAGCATGCGCTTGCGGGCGCATGGCTTCGCGGCGCGCAAATTATAAAGCCCAACACGATCTGTGTATGGGCTTTTTCTTTGGCCGTCGATGCGGGTATTTTACAGGAGGGTGGCGTGCAACGCCGGCCTGCTACAGATAGCTGACGTTGAGGACTTCGAATTCGCGTATGCCCGCCGGCGCCTTGACTTCGACCACATCGCCTTCGCCCTTGCCGATCAGGGCCCGGGCCACCGGACTGGAGACGGAAATGAGGTTGGACCGGATATCGGCCTCGACGTCGCCCACGATTTGATAGGTGACGCGTTCGCCCGATTCCAGATCTTCGATTTCGACGGTGGCGCCGAACACCGCCTTGCCGTCGACGTCCAGCGAGGCCGGATCGATGACCTGCGCATTGGACAGGGTGCCCTCCAGTTCCTGGATCCGCCCTTCCACGAAGGCCTGGCGCTCGCGCGCGGCGTCGTATTCGGCGTTTTCCGACAAGTCGCCCTGGGCGCGGGCCTCGGCGATGGCATTGATGACCGCGGGACGCTCGACGGTCTTAAGACGATGTAATTCTGCTTGCAAGCGCTCAGCGCCGCGTGTTGTCAACGGTATCGCGGACATAGTTATTCCTGAATTAAAAGTAAAAAGACGCTCCCCACAAAGGAGCGCCTAGTAAATAATTGCTTGGGCGGAGAACACCGCCCGTTGATGCGAACTAAAGGAATCGTTGGTTTTTTATAGCTGTAAACAACAATTGGGTCTAGCTCAAAATAAAACCCCGGCCTGGATACAAACCGGGGAGATGTAGCTATTGTCGGCAAACTTCCAGGAAATTGCAAGCCCTGGGCCAAGCAGGCCATTTTGGCCGTCCCGCGGGCGGCCAGCAGGCTGAAAATAAATTATTTTGTTGCTGAATTCATCTTCTTGAAGCGCTTAGAGCAAGGATTTTCCCTTGTCGCCACCCAAACGCAGCAAGGCATACAGGATGATCGCGCCGAAAGTTGCCGTGCCGATGCCGTCCAGCTTGAACGCGCCGAACTGGATGGAAAAATTGCCGGCTCCCAGCACCAGGGTGACGGCGGCGACGATCAGGTTGCGGTTGTCGCTGAAATCGACCTGGTTGACCACCCAGATGCGGGCGCCGGCCACAGCGATCAGGCCGAACACCACGACCGACATCCCGCCCAGCACCGGACCCGGAATGATCTGGATCAATGCGCCGAATTTGGGCGAAAAGCCCAGCAGGATGGCGATGCAGGCGGCCACCACGAAGACCAGGGTGGAATAGATTCGGGTAACCGTCATGACGCCGATGTTTTCCGCATAGGTGGTGACCCCCGTGCCGCCGACCGCTCCCGACACCATGGTGGCCACGCCGTCGCCCACGAAGGCCCGGCCCAGGTAGACGTCCAGGTTCTTGCCGGTCATGGCGCTGACCGCCTTGATGTGGCCCAGGTTCTCGGCCACCAGGATGATGGCCACCGGCACGATCACGCTCATGGCGTGCAGTTCGAAAACAGGCGCCGCGAATTGCGGCAGCCCCAGCCAGGGGGCATGGGCCACCCCGCTGAAGTCGATGGGCTTGCCCATGCCCAGCACATTGGTGAACAAGGCATAGATGACGCAGGCCAGCAGCAGCCCGACCAGGATCAGCAGGCGCTGGGTCGTGCCGCGCGTATAGACCGCGATCCCGCCGACGCACAGCACCGTCATGAGCGCCATCAGGGCATCGAAAGTGGTGCCGCCCATGGCGCCCTTGGCGGCGATGGGCGCCAGGTTCAGGCCGATGACCGCCACGATGGCGCCGGTAACGACGGGCGGCATCCAGGTATCGATCCATTGGGTGGCGCCGCCGGAACGCGCGTTCATCCACCACACTGCAAGGCCGATCAGGGTATAGACGAAACCGCAGGCAATGATGGCGCCCAGCGCCACGCCGATATTGCCGTTGGCGCCGGCGCCGGCATAGCCGGTCACCGCGATGACGCCGCCGATGAAGGCAAAGCTCGAGCCCAGGTAGCTGGGCACGCGGCCGCCGACGAAAAGAAAGAAGATCAGCGTGCCGATGCCCGACATCAGGATGGCGACGTTCGGATCGAAGCCCATCAGCAGGGGAGCCAGTATCGTCGAACCGAACATGGCCACGACGTGCTGGGCGCCCATGGCGATGTTCTGCGGCCACGACATGCATTCGTCCGGCTGCACGACGACGCCGCTGGCGCCGCCCTGTACCTTGCGCCAACGTGGAAAATAAGTGTTCGACATAGGATACGCGCCCTTTATGGAATCGAATTGTTGTTTTACTGAGGCGAGAGTGTACGGGCGCGGGGCATCGAACTGCAACACTTAATATACTGTCGTATCGGCAACGACCCCTCTTTACCTTATCAAGCGAGTGCATGACGTGAATACCACCCGATTCTGGCTGATACGCCACGGCGAGACCCAATGGAATGCGGACAGGCGGCTTCAGGGCTGGCTGGATATTCCGCTCAGCGCCGTCGGCATCCAGCAGGCCAGGCAGCTGGGCGATTACCTGCGGTCGCCGGCTTTCGGCCAGAAGATCGACCTGGTGGTCGCCAGCGACCTTGGGCGGGCCTACGAAACCGCATGCAGCGCGGCCGGCCATTTCGGCCTGCCCATAGAGCGCCATGCGGGCCTGCGCGAACGCTGCTACGGCATCTACGAAGGGCAGGACTGGGCGCTGCTGAACGGCGAGCAGGAAGGCGGCCCCCGCGTGAATTTCCGCGATCCCGACCAGTCGATAGAACAGGGCGAATCCCTGAAGGTTTTTTCCTCGCGCATTGCCCAGGCCTTCGAGACCCTGGCCCAGGATCATCAGGGCAAGAACATCATGGTGTTCTCGCACGGAGGCGTCATCGACATCGCCTGGCGCCTGGCCAACGGCCTGGCGCTGGATGCCGTCCGGCCGGCCCCCATCCTGAACGCCAGCATCAACCAGTTCGCCATCGACGGCGACAAACGCTGGCGCATGCATGCCTGGGGGCAAACCGAACACCTGGACCTGGCGGCGCTGGACGATGTCATCTAACGTCGGGGAAAATAAAAAGCGAGGGCCTTTCGTGAAGCACGGCAAGCCTGGCACGGCTGCTACCTGCCCTTGCGGCGGCCAGGCGCCTGGCCTTCCCTATTCCGCCTGCTGCCAGCCCTTTATAGACGGCCATGCGCCCGACGCCGAGCGCCTGATGCGGTCCCGCTACACCGCCTATGCGCTGGGCCGGGAAGCCTATCTGCTGGCAAGCTGGCATCCCTCGACCCGGCCGGCCAGTCTGGACCTGCCGCCGCCGGGCGAAGCGCACGGCATACGCTGGCTGGGATTGAAGGTGGAAAGCCACACCCCACTGGACGCCTCAAGAGCCGAGGTCGTCTTTACGGCGCGCTATCGGGAAGCCGGCAAGGCTCGCCGCCTGCATGAACGTAGCCGCTTCGTCCGCGAAGACGGCCTGTGGTTCTATGTCGATGGAGGCGCCGATTTCAACGCAACGGCGCAGCCCTAGGCAAAAAACCTGGCTACTCATGCAGCCTGGGCTTGCGCTTGCGCCGGAAGGCGAAATGGTCGTAAAGCCGGTCGGGCACCAGGCGCAGCAAGCGGGCCACCCAGGCCATTTGCCAGGGAATCACCTTGTACGACACGCCTTTGTCGATGGCCGCAACCGCTTTTTCCGCAAACCGGTCCACCGGCATTAGAAAAGGCATTTTGTAGGGGTTGTGCGCCGTCATGGGAGTCCGGATGAAGCCGGGCGCTATCGTCACCACCCTGACGCCGCTGCGGCTCAGTTCCACGCGCAGGCTTTCGCAGTACGTGCGGACCGCCGCCTTCGAGGCGCTGTAGGCGCCCGCGCCCGGCAGGCCCCGCACCGCGGCCACGCTGGCGATGCCGACCAGGCGGCCATGCCCGCGCTCTTTCATCGAGGCGATGAAGGGCTCGAAGGTGGCTACTGTGGCCGTCAGGTTGGTTGCGACGATGGACTCGAACACATCGAAGTCGTCCAGCTCTTCCGTCAATGTTCCGGCGCTGATGCCGGCGCTGGCAATCACGATATCGACGGGCCCGCCTTGCAGGAAGTCGGATGCGGCGGCATGCAGGGCCGCACGGTCGCGCACGTCGGCCACATGGATTTCATGGCCATCGCCCGGCAATTGGTCCCGCAAGGCCCGCAGAGCGTCCAGGCGCCGCCCCAGCAAGCCGACCTGGCAACCCCGGCGCGCATAAAACAGGGCGAGAGCGGCGCCTATGCCGCTGCTCGCCCCGGTGATGAATACACGCTTCATCGACGCGGCGCCGTTATTGCGCCGGCAGGGATGCGTGCAGGTCTTGCAGGGAATACACCTTCAGGCCGTCGCCCTGGCGCATGTATTGCAGGCCCTCGACGGCCGCGTGCGCGCCCGCTATGGTGGTGAAGAAGGTAACCCGGGCCGCCAGTGCATTGGTGCGTATCATGCGCGAATCGGCAATGGCGTTGCGCCGCTCTTCGACCGTGTTGATGACCAGCGCGATTTCGCCGTTCTTGATCATGTCGACGATGTGCGGACGCCCTTCGGTGACCTTGTTCACGACCTGGACCTCGAGCCCGGCCGCCTCGATGGCCGCCGCCGTGCCGCGCGTGGCAATGATCTTGAAGCCCAGCGCGCTCAGGCCCCGGGCAACCTCGACGGCGCGCGGCTTGTCCTGGGCGCGCACGCTGATGAAGGCCGTGCCGGATTCAGGCAGCAGCACGCTGGCCGCCAGTTGCGACTTGACGAAGGCCTCGCCGAAGCTCTGGCCCACGCCCATGACTTCGCCGGTGGATTTCATTTCCGGCCCCAGGATGGTGTCCACTCCCGGGAACTTGACGAAGGGGAATACCGCCTCCTTCACCGAGTAGTAGGAGGGGACGACTTCCTTGTGTATGCCCTGCTCGGCCAGCGTCTTGCCCGCCATGGCGCGCGCGGCGATCTTGGCCAGTTGCAGCCCGGTCGCCTTGGATACGTAGGGCACCGTGCGCGAGGCGCGCGGGTTGACCTCGAGCACGTAGACATCGCCGTCCTGGATGGCGAACTGTACGTTCATCAGGCCCTTCACGTTGAGCGCACGCGCCATCAGCGAAGTCTGGCGCTTGATCTCGGCGATGATCTCGGCCGACAGGGAATACGGCGGCAGGCTGCATGCCGAATCGCCGGAATGGACGCCCGCCTGCTCGATGTGCTCCATGACGCCGCCGATGAAGACGGTTTCGCCGTCGGCCAGGCAGTCAACGTCGACCTCGATCGCGTTGTTCAGGAAGTGGTCCAGCAGCACCGGGGAATCGTTGCTGACCTTGACGGCCTCGCGCATATAGCGCTCGAGGTCCTGCTGCTCGTGCACGATCTCCATGGCGCGGCCGCCCAGCACGTAGCTGGGGCGAACCACCAGGGGGTAGCCGATCTCGGCGGCGTGCGCCAGGGCCTCGCCTTCGGTGCGGGCCGTGCGGTTGGGCGGCTGGCGTAGGCCCAGCTTGTTCAGCAGCTTCTGGAAGCGCTCGCGGTCTTCGGCCACGTCGATGGATTCGGGGCTGGTGCCGATGATGGGCACGCCATTGGCCTCCAGGGCGCGCGCCAGCTTCAGCGGGGTCTGGCCGCCGTACTGCACGATCATGCCTACGGGGTTTTCCTTGTGGACGATCTCCAGCACGTCTTCCAGCGTAAGGGGCTCGAAATACAGGCGGTCGGAGGTATCGTAGTCGGTGGACACCGTTTCGGGATTGCAGTTGACCATGATGGTTTCATAGCCATCGTCGCGCAGGGCCAGCGCCGCATGCACGCAGCAATAATCGAATTCGATGCCCTGGCCGATGCGGTTGGGGCCGCCGCCGAGCACGATGATTTTCTTGCGGTCGGTGGGCGCGGCCTCGCATTCGTCTTCATAAGTGGAATACATGTACGCCGTGCGCGTGGGGAACTCGGCCGCGCAGGTGTCGACGCGCTTGTAGACCGGACGGACGCCGAGCTGGTGGCGCAGCTTGCGCACTTCGGCCTCGGAGGTGTCCAGCAGGAAGGCCAGGCGGCGATCCGAAAAACCCCGGCGCTTCAGTTGCCAGACGGTGTCGTAGTCCAGGTCGGCCAGGGTCTTCTGTTCGAGCGCGAGCTCGATGTCGACGATTTCCTTGATCTGGGCCAGGAACCAGGGATCGATGCTGGTCAGGCCGTGGACTTCTTCAAGGCTGAAGCCCTGGGCGAAGGCGTCGCCCACATACCAGATGCGCTCGGGGCCGGGCTCGCCCAGTTCGATCTGCAGCTTCTCGCGATCGGTGGTTTTCTGGTTCAGGCCGTCGACGCCCACTTCCAGCCCGCGCAGGGCTTTCTGGAAGGATTCCTGGAAGGTGCGGCCTATGGCCATGACTTCGCCCACGGATTTCATCTGCGTGGTCAGGCGCGAATCGGCCTGCGGGAATTTTTCGAAGGCGAAACGGGGAACCTTGGTCACCACGTAGTCGATCGCGGGCTCGAACGAGGCCGGCGTGGCGCCGCCGGTGATTTCGTTCTTGAGTTCGTCCAGCGTGTAGCCCACGGCCAGGCGCGCGGCCACCTTGGCGATGGGAAAGCCCGTGGCCTTGGAGGCCAGCGCCGACGAGCGCGACACGCGGGGATTCATCTCGATGACGATCATGCGGCCGGTCTGCGGATTGACCGCGAACTGCACGTTGGAGCCGCCCGTGTCCACGCCGATCTCGCGCAATACCGCGATCGATGCGTTGCGCATGATCTGGTATTCCTTGTCGGTCAGGGTTTGCGCCGGCGCCACGGTGATGGAGTCGCCGGTGTGCACGCCCATGGGATCCAGGTTCTCGATCGAGCAGACGATAATGCAGTTGTCGGCGCAATCGCGCACGACTTCCATTTCGTATTCCTTCCAGCCCAGCAGGGATTCCTCGATGAGCAATTCCTTGGTGGGCGAGGCTTCCAGGCCGCGCCGGCAGATGCTTTCGAATTCTTCGCTGTTGTAGGCGATGCCGCCGCCCGTGCCGCCCATGGTGAAGCTGGGCCGGATGACGACCGGAAAGCCCGAGGTGCCGGCTTCGTCGCCGATGCGGCGCTGGACTTCCCAGGCCTCGTCCATGGAATGGGCCACGCCCGACTTGGCGGACTCCAGGCCGATCTGGGTCATGGCCTGCTTGAATTTCTGGCGATCCTCGGCCTTTTCGATGGCATGCTCGTTGGCGCCGATAAGTTCGACCCCATGCTTTTCGAGCACGCCCTGGTGGACCAGGTCGAGCGCGCAATTGAGCGCGGTCTGGCCGCCCATGGTGGGCAGCAGCGCATCGGGCTTTTCGCGCTCGATGATCTTTTCAACGGCCTGCCAGGTGATGGGCTCGATATAGGTGACGTCGGCCGTTTCCGGATCGGTCATGATGGTGGCCGGATTGCTGTTCACCAGTATGGTGCGGTAGCCGTCGGCCTTGAGGGCCTTGCAGGCCTGTGCGCCGGAGTAGTCGAATTCGCAGGCCTGGCCAATGATGATCGGGCCTGCGCCAATGATGAGAATGCTTTTTATGTCTGAACGCTTTGGCATATTGCTGAATTATTTTTTATTGGCCATGAGGCTGATGAATTTATCGAAGAGCACCACGATATCGTGTGGGCCGGGGCTGGCTTCGGGATGGCCCTGGAAGCAGAATGCGGGGCTGTCGGTAAGCTCGAAACCTTGCAGCGTGCCGTCGAACAGCGATACGTGCGTGACTCGGGCGTTGGCCGGCAGGGAATCGGGATCGACATTGAAGCCGTGATTCTGGCTGGTGATGAACACGCGGCCTGTATCCAGGTCTTGCACAGGGTGGTTGGCGCCATGGTGGCCGGTTTTCATCTTGATGGTCTTGGCGCCCATGCCCAGGCCAAGAATCTGCTGCCCCAGGCAGATGCCGAACAGGGGTATTTTGTGCTGGAGCGCCGCCTTGCAGGTGTCGATGGCGTAGTCGCAGGGTTCGGGATCGCCCGGGCCGTTCGACAGGAAGATGCCATCGGGCTTCAGGGCCAGCACGTCGGCCACGGGCGTTTGCGCCGGCACCAATGTGATGCGGCAGCCGCGATCGGCCAGCAGGCGCAGGATGTTGGTCTTGATGCCGTAATCGTAGGCCACGACGTGATAGGTATGGCCGTCGGGTTGCGAAAAACCCTTGCCCAGCTGCCAGGTTCCGGCGCGCCAGTCGCCCGAAGCCTTGATGGAAACCACCTTGGCCAGATCCTGGCCCGACATGCCCGGGAAGTCACGGGCCAGTTGCACGGCACGGTCGGCGTCATCGCCGACCAGGATGCAGGCGCCCTGCGCCCCGCCCTCGCGCAATATGCGGGTAAGCTTGCGGGTGTCGACGCCCGAAATGGCCACGATGCCCTGCGCCTTCAGGTAATCGGGCAGCGACTGCGTGGCCCGGAAATTGGAGACGCGCAGCGAGCAGTCGCGCACGACCAGGCCCGCCGCATGCACCTGCGTGGACTCGACGTCTTCTTCGTTGACGCCGGTATTGCCGATATGAGGATAGGTAAGGGTAACGATTTGCCCGTTGTAGCTGGGATCGGTCAGGATTTCCTGGTATCCCGTCATGGCAGTGTTGAATACGATTTCGGCGACGCAATAACCATCGGCGCCGATAGAGACACCCTTGAAGATGGTACCGTCCGCCAAGGCAAGAATTGCTGTGGGGGCCTGGACAGACCCCTCGGAAAAGAGTGACGGCAGCACTGTAAACCCCGGTTGTAAAGTCAGTAATTAAACCTTCTAATTATACCTTGAGACTGGTATGGTCTGAATGAATGGGTATAAATTAGGATGCAAAACCAGGCCGCGCGCCTGTATGCTTTGCAATAGCTAGTCTACAGCCAGCCCACGCCCGTACCAAGGCCCTGGCCCGCTTTGTATTGTTTTGAACGGTGTAAAAAATCATGTCCAACCAGCTCGATTCCCTGCGTCAGTTTACGACCGTCGTCGCCGATACCGGCGATTTCGATACCATGCGCAAGCATCGCCCCACCGATGCCACGACCAACCCCTCCCTCATCCTGAAAGCGGTCCAGCTCGAGGAAAACCGGCACCTGCTGGAAAAAACGATCGCCGACCATGCCGGCGCCTCCAGCGCCGAACTGGCCGACCAACTGCTCGTCGCTTTCGGAAAGGAAATCCTCGGCATCATTCCCGGCCGGGTCTCGACGGAAGTCGACGCCCGGCTGTCCTTCGACACGCAGGCCAGCATCGAGCGCGCCCGCCAGATCATCGGCATGTACCGGCGCGCCGGCATCGAGCGCGAACGCGTACTCATCAAGCTGGCATCCACCTGGGAAGGCATCCAGGCCGCCAAGGCGCTGCAGGCCGAGGGCATACGCTGCAACATGACGCTGCTGTTCGCCCTGCCCCAGGCGCTGGCCTGCGCCCAGGCCAAGGTGCAGCTGATATCGCCCTTCGTGGGACGCATCTACGATTGGCACAAGAAGGCGGCGGGCGCCCAGTGGGACGAAGCCGCCAATGCCGGCTCCTCCGATCCCGGCGTGCTGTCGGTAAAGCGCATCTACGACTACTACAAGGCCTACGACATTCCCACTGAAATCATGGGTGCCAGCTTCCGCAACATCGGGCAGATACGCGCGCTGGCCGGCTGCGACCTGCTCACCATCAGTCCCGACCTGCTGAACCAGCTTTCGCAAAGCACCGAACCGCTGGAACGGGCGCTCGATCCTCAGGAAGCCAAAAAAACCGCGCCCGAATGGGTGGCCAGCAACGAAGTGGCGTTTCGCACCGAACTGAACCAGGACGCCATGGCGACCGAGAAACTGGCCGAGGGCATACGGGTGTTCACGGCGGACGGAATCAAGCTGGACGCGCTCATTGCGCAGGCGCGGCAGAAGTAAAAGCAGTGTGCAGGCAAGGGCAAATAGCTGAACCGGAGAAACAATGGAAATAAATGAGCTGCATCGCGGTCGATTGATCGACCACATCCAATTGGTGGTACGCGACCTGAACGCCAGCCAGGCCTTCTATTCCGCCATCTTCGATACGCTGGGCATACCCATGGGCGGCACGGGCGACGGCTTTTTCTGGGCCGACGAACTGGTGGTCTCCAGCGCCGATAGCCCGGCTGCTCAGGGCCGGCTGACCGGTCCCGTTCACCTGGCATTCCAGGCAAGCGACCAGGCCATGGTCGCCGCCTTTTACAAGGCGGCGCTGGATCACGGCGGCACAGATAACGGCGCTCCGGGATTGCGTGAATACCATCCGGACTATTACGCCGCTTTTGTCATCGACCCCGACGGCAACAATATCGAAGCGGTGTTTCATGGCCCGGCTCAGCGCAGCGCCCCGTCGGTCAAAGTGACGTTTTGAACCGCTTTCGTCCGGGACATTAAGCAAGCATGCGGTGCGATATAAGCCAGCCACAGGCCCGCCGCCTATGGCTGCGCGCCCAAAGACTGGATGCCGACGCCCCATTCGGCGGCGGGCCCCAAGCCACGCCTGCGGCAGTCCAGCACCTGGGCTATGTGCAGATCGACACCATCAACGTCATCGAGCGCTGTCACCATCACATCCTTTGGACACGCATTCCCGATTACCGGCGCGATCATTTGCGGCAGGCGCAAACCGTGGACAGAACGGTGTTCGAATACTGGACTCATGCTTTATCGTACATTCCGGTGAACGATCTACGGTTCTTCATGGGCGACATGAAGCAGCAACGCCTGTCGCCGCGAAGCTGGTTCAGCTCCGTGACGGAAAGCGACCTTCGCAAAGTGATCGCTCGCGTTCGCGACAACGGAGCATTATCGATACGCGATATCGATGACGACGAATTGGTGGAAAAAGATCATGCCTGGGCCAGCCGCAAGCCTTCCAAACGGGCATTGCAGTTGGCTTTTCACATCGGCAAACTGACGGTCAGCGAACGTACCGGCATGCTGAAGACCTACGAGCTCATGGATCGGCATTTTCAATGGGACAGACCGCCCAGGAAGGCCAGCGAGAAACAGGTCATCGACTACCTGCTCGACCGGGCGCTGCGATCACAGGGCCTGGTCAGCCTGGACTCCGCCTGCCATCTGAACGCGGGGCGCAAGCCTCTGCTTCGCCTGGCCATCGAGAAACGGGTGAAACAAGGGAAGCTGGTTCCCGTGGCGATAGACGGCGCCGGCAAGGTCGAACACTGGTCGCTCCCCGAAACAGTGACCGATATCCCGCCGGAAGCGGCAGGCGTGCATATTCTTTCGCCGTTCGATCCATTGGTCATCCAGCGCAAGCGGCTGAAAATGTTCTTCGGCTACGAGCATCTGTTTGAGGCCTATGTGCCCAAGGAGAAGCGCATTTATGGCTATATGGGCCTGCCGGTGCTGGTCGATGACGAAATCGTGGCGGTTCTGGACCTGAAGGCGGATCGCGCCCGCCGCGAACTGCTGTTGCAGGCCTGGACCTGGGTGGGTAAAGGCCGGCGGTCCGCGCACAAGCGCATCATCGAAGAAAAGCTGGACGCCTTCGAACGATTCCAGTTCGCGCCCTGAGCAAGCCGCGGCACATCCGCTATATACTGTTTATTTATACAGTATATAGCGGGGCCAAACTATGCGCGATACACCCATCAAGGGCCGGGGAAGCGTGTCGAACCGGACGTCACGATTCGACGAGTTCCAACGCATATCGTTCGACGATGAATGGACCACGAGCCAGCCGGACGACACCCTCCGGCCCGCCACGACCGTGACCGTCGAGACGGCCAAATCCATCATTTCCCGCAACGAGTCGCCCGACATTCCCTTCGACCGGTCCATCAATCCCTACAGGGGCTGCGAGCATGGATGCATCTATTGCTATGCTCGGCCGACCCACGCCTACCTGAATCATTCGCCCGGCCTGGATTTCGAAACGAAGCTCTATGCCAAGACCAATGCGGCCGAGCTGCTGCGCAAAGCCTTGTCCAGTCCGTCGTATACGCCAAAGCTGATCGCGCTGGGCGCCAACACCGACCCCTATCAGCCCGTGGAACGTCGGCTGCGGATAACGGCCTCGATTCTGGATGTGCTGGACGAGTTCAATCACCCCGTCGCCATTACGACCAAGTCCGCGTCCATCACGCGGGACATCGACCTGCTTGCCCGTATGGCCGAAAGGAAGCTGGTCCGGGTGTTCATGTCCATCGGCACGCTGGACCGCGATATCGCCCGAACGCTGGAGCCGCGCGCCAGCACCCCCGGCGCACGCCTGGAAGCCCTGCGCAGGCTGAGCGGGGCGGGCGTGCCAAGCGGCGTAATCGTGGCCCCCGTCATTCCCGCGCTGACCGACCATGACATGGAAAAAGTCCTGTTCAGCGCCAAGGACGCTGGCGCCATAAGTGCCGCCTACGTCCTGCTGCGGCTGCCGCTGGAAATCGCCGATCTCTTCCAGGAATGGCTGGCTGCCCATCATCCCTTGAAGGAAGCCCATGTCATGAACCTGCTCAAGCAGATGCGCGGCGGCCGCGTTTACGATTCCGATTTCAGGACACGAATGCAAGGCGCCGGCATTTTTGCGGAACTTCTCGAGCAGCGCTTCAGGAAAGCCTGTGCGAAAGCGGGCCTGAACCGGGTACGGCCCGTTCTGGATACATCCCTGTTCCGCCGCCCATCCGTCGAAACGCGGCAATTGCAGCTGTTTTGAACAGGCGGGGCTTCATTCGGCAAAAACGGAAGCGGGCCCCTCGCCGTTTCGCCCGGCAGCACGGCGGCATGGCGCTCCAGGCCTTTCGAGAAGGATTCGATGTCGTTGAAACGATGCCGCCCATGGCAAGCGCGGCGCTATCGCACCGCTGGCCCGCCGTCGCCGCGCACCAATCGGGCGAATCCACGTTCCTGGAACTGCTCGATGACGAAATCCACGAACACCCTGGTCCGCGCCGGCAGAAGCTTTTTCGCGGGATAGTACAAGGAGATCGGTCCGGCGTCGGCCCACCAGCCGGGAAGCACGCGCAGCAATGCGCCGCTGCGCAGCCAGGGCGCCGCGAAAGGCATGGGCAGCAGGGCAACGCCCAGGCCCATCATGGCCGCTTGGCACATTGCCTCGGGATCGTCGAAGACGAGACGCGGGACAAGGTCTGCAATCGCGGTCTCGCCGGCGGCGTTGCGCAAGGAATAGTGATTGATGCGTCCATTATGGATGGAGCGCCGCAAGACTCCGTCAAGCGCTGCAAGGTCCTGCGGAGTGCGCGGATCGGGCTTTCCCGCCATGTACGATGGCGACGCGACGGCCACGATATGAACGCGGCCGAGCTCGCGCGCAACCATGCCCGGCTTCAGGCTCAATCCGCCGCCTATCCCTGCGTCGAAGCCCTCGCCGATCAGGTCGGCCTGCCTGTTCTCGAAACGCCAATCAGGCACGATGGCCGGATAGCGCCTCAAGAACTCGCCCAGCATCGGAAGCAGATAAGCGCGCCCGAAAGCCGGGCCCATGCTGACACGCAAGGTGCCGGCGGGCTGCTTGTCATGCGTTGAAGCGTGATCGACCGCGTCGGAAAGCGTGGCAAGCGCGCCGGCGATCTGCTGCAGCAAGCGTTCGCCGCCTTCTGTGAGCGCCAGTTTCCGGGTGCTGCGCTGGAACAGGCGCATGCCCAGCGAGGCTTCCAAGCGGGCGACGTTCTTGCTGACGGCCGCCGGCGTCAGGCCCAGCAAGCGGGCAGCCGCCGAGAAGCTGCCGTTCTCGGCGGATTTGACGAAACACTCCAGATGACTGAGCGGCTGCATTTCGCTATTTTCAACCAATAGTTGAAATTAATCCATCCCATTCATGGCTACCGGACACGCAGTGGAAAGCGGACACTGCCCGTGTTTCTTTTCCATTTCATCTTTCTGGAGCAGCCATCATGAACAGCAATGCAACTTCCTCCGCCTCCCCTCTTCTCGCCGGAAAAGCCGCCTTCGTCACCGGCGGCGCCCGGGGCATAGGCGCGGCCATTGTCCGACGCCTGGCCCGCGACGGCGCGGCAGTGGCCTTCACCTACACTTCGTCGGCAAGCACGGCGGACGCGCTCGCCGCCGAGATCCAGACCGCGGGCGGCCGGGCGCTGGCGATCCAGGCCGACAGCGCCGACGCCGCCGCGCTGTCGGCCGCCATCGATGAAGCCGCCGCCTCGTTCGGCCGCCTGGACGTGCTGGTCAATAATGCCGGTGTGGCCTTGATGGGCGACCTGGACTCTTTCGCTCTGGAGGATTTCGACCGTACCCTGGCTGTCAACGTACGCGCTGTCTTCATAGCCGTACAGGCCGCGGCGCGGCATATGGATGAAGGCGGGCGCATCGTTACCATCGGCAGCGTCAATGCGGACCGCATGCCCTGGGCCGGCGGTTCGGCCTATGCCATGAGCAAGGCGGCGGTGGCGGGCCTGACCCGGGGCCTCGCGCGCGACCTGGGGCCGCGCGGCATTACCGTCAACAATGTGCAGCCTGGCCCGACCGCCACGGACATGAATCCCGCGGATGGCCCCATGGCCGCCGACATGCACGGGCTGATGGCGCTGGAAAGGCATGCCCGGCCTGAAGAAATCGCAGGCATGGTGGCCTACCTGGCCGGCCCCGAGGCAGGCATGGTGACGGGCGCGAGCCTGTCGATCGACGGCGGCTTCACCGCCTGAACCAGGCCGGCTGGCCCGGAAAACAGCCATTCCCGGATGGATTCCGCATGGGCTTACCTTGGCGTGACTATCAGTCTAAAATCGACCGGCTATCACGAAGTGGTATTGCCCCGCGGGAGATCGCCGATCTCCTTGTCCCGCGCACCGGGTCCGATCGGCCCTTGCGCTATTCTTGGAGAACACCATGCCCGGCCTGCTGCCCGACGTCGACCCCGATGGATTGCTTGAATACTCGGTGGTTTACACCGACCGCGCCCTGAACCACATGTCGGGCTCCTTCCAGGGAGTGATGAAAGACATTTCCCGCAGCCTGAAGCAGGTCTACAAGGCCGAATCGGCCATCGTCGTGCCCGGCAGCGGCACCTTCGGCATGGAAGCGGTCGCGCGCCAGTTTGCAAGCGGCAAGAAATGCCTGGTGATCCGCAATGGCTGGTTCAGCTTCCGCTGGAGCCAGATCTTCGACATGGGCAACATCCCGGCCGAAACCCGGGTCCTGAAGGCGTCCCCGGTGGCCGAGGGCGCCCAGGCCGCTTACGCACCCCCGGCCATCGAGGAAGTCGTGGCCGCCATCAAGGAATACAAGCCCGACCTGGTGCTTGCCGCGCACGTCGAGACCGCATCGGGCATCATGCTGCCCGATGACTACATGCGACAGGTCGCGGCGGCGATACACGACGAGGGCGGGCTGTTCGTCCTGGATTGCATCGCCTCGGGCACGATCTGGGTCGACATGCGGGCCGTGGGCGTCGACGTGCTGATCAGCGCTCCCCAGAAGGGCTGGACGTCCTCGGCATGCTGCGCCCTGGTCATGCTGGGCGAGTCGGCCCGAAAGCAAATCGAAGGCACCACCAGCACCAGCTTCGCCTGCGACCTGCGCAAATGGCTGCAGATCATGGAATCCTACGAGCAAGGCGGCTTTGCCTACCATGCCACCATGCCGACCGATTCATTGAAGGTCTTGCGCGACGTCATGGCCGAGACCGAGGCCTACGGCTTTGACAAGGTGCGCGCCGAGCAGCAGGAGCTGGGCGACAAGGTACGCGCGCTGCTGCGCGGCAAAGGCTACAAGAGCGTGGCCGCAACGGGCTTCGAGGCGCCCGGCGTAGTGGTCAGCTACACCGACGACGACGGCATCCACTCGGCCAGGAAATTCGCCCAGGCCGGCCTGCAGGCCGCGGCCGGCGTGCCGCTGCAATGCGACGAGCCGCAAGGCTTCAAGACTTTCCGTATTGGACTGTTCGGCCTGGACAAGCTGCACAACATCGACCGCACGGTGGCAAGCCTGGAAACCGCCCTGGACAAAATGAAATAAGCGGCGCCGGGCGCCGAGCCTGGAGCGGCGAAGATTGGGATCGCCCGAGGCCTTCGCTCAAGCCTTCCAGTCCAGAGGCCAGGCGCCCGTGCGGACGTTTTGCAGCCACAACGTGCAGCTTAGCGTCTTGGCATCGGTAATGCCGCCCTCGCGGCAAGCGTCGAACAGCGCCTGCACCGGCATGGCACGCACTTCCAGAAATTCGTCGGCATCCAGCTGCGGCGGCCCGGAAATCAGATTGCGGGCGAAGAAGATATGGATGACTTCGGTGGAATAGGCGATGGCCAGGTGCATGGCGCCTGCATAGGCCCACTCCCCGCCGCTGAAGCCGGTTTCCTCCAGCAGTTCGCGCTTCGCGCATAGCAACGGGTCCTCGCCCGGGTCCAGCTTGCCTGCGGGAAACTCCGTCATGACCCGGTCGACCGGATAGCGGAATTGGCGCTCCACCAGCACGTGATCATCGTCCAGCAAGGGGATGATGACGACCGCGCCGGGGTGCACGATGTATTCGCGGCTGGCGCTGTTTCCGTCCGGCAGGCGGACGGTATCGCGCCGGGCCTTCAGGAAGCTCCCGTCGAACAGGCGCTGGCTTTCAAGCAAGGTTTCGATCAGATGGGCGTCGGCAGATTCGGGCATGAATGCTCTGCTTAAAAAAATGGATTGTCGGTGCCGGCGTGCTGCCGATTCGAATATTCACAGGGAAAACAGCAGGCCCAGGGCGGCTCGGACCAAGGGAACACCGCGTACACGATCATAAACCGGGATGGTTTCATCGCGGTGAAAGGTTCCCCCTTTCTATTTTCCACGCATCAGGTCGATCCGCCGCCGATCGCGCTTCGTGGGCCGCCCAGCGGCCATATCGTGGGCGGGCTCGGGCGCAAGCCGCCTCATTTCGGCGGCCTGTTCACGCGCCGCCATGCTTTCAGGCGTTTCCTCGTACAGGCGGCTGGCCACGGTGGCGGGTCCGCGCACGCTGCTCAGCCCGCACACGCGCACCAGGGTGGCCGGATCCCCCTTGCGGACGCTGACCAGGTCGCCCACCGCGATCTCGCGCGCCGGCTTGGCCTGCTGCCCGTTCACCTGCACCCTGCCCTTGATGATTTCATCCGCCGCCAGGCTGCGTGTCTTGTAGAAACGCGCGGCCCAAAGCCATTTATCGATCCGGATTTTTTCCATTTCACACCTCCCGGCACTTTCCATGCCAACCCGCCCGAAGACAAGCCCGCGCAGCCATCACGCCGGCTGGCTGCGATGGCGCAGGTAGTCCAGCACGGCAAGCCGGCCGCCCGTGAATACGATGCGCTCCGCATGCTTTTCTCGCTGGTAGGCATACATGGGATCGTAGTATTCGCTCAGCAGGCCTGCTATCCAGGCGCGATGCGCATCGACCGACCCGCTGCGCCGCTGCTCCGCCAAGGCGGAGTCCATGATGGCCGACAGCCGCCGATAGCGTTCCCATCCCAGGCGCCTGACGATCTTGGACAGGCAGTGCCGCAGCCGCTCCGCAAATGCCTCGAAGCCGGCCTCTTGGCCATGCAGCGCAACGAACTGCGCGCATAGGTCGACGACGTAATCACCCAGGATGCGCTGGACGCGCCCCTCAAGGCTGTCTTCCAGCCAGACCAGCGGCCACTCGGGCATCTTCCGATACAGCGCAAGCGGCAGCGAACAGCTTCCCACCATGCGGCTCTCCTCTTCCAGGACGAACCGCTGCACACCTAGGGAACGCTTCTTCAGCAGGTCGATGGCCAGCGCATTCTCGAAATCGATCTGCGCCGGCTGCGGCCTTGCGTGCCGACCGAAGCTCGACCCCCGATGCCGCGCGTGGTGCTCCAGATCGATGCCATTGTCCAGTCGAGCCAGAAGTTCGGTCTTGCCCACGCCGGTCAGCCCGCCCAGCAGGATGAAGCCGCATTCCGACACCGCCGCCTCGGTGGCCTGAAGCAGAAAACCGCGCATGGCCTTGTATCCGCCGTCGATGCGCGGGTAGTCGATCCCGGCCTCTTCCTTGAGCCACTGCTGGCTGATTTGCGAACGCAAGCCGCCCCGGAAGCAGTACAGGTAGCCATCGGGATGAGCCCGGGCGAAATCCGCCCAGGCCTGGATGCGTTCGGCCTTGACCGCTCCCGACACCAGGCGGTGCCCCAGGTCGATGGCAGCCTGGCTGCCCTTTTGCGTGTAGCAGGTGCCGACCCTGGCGCGTTCGTCGTCGTCCATCAGGGGCCGGTTCAGCGCTTGCGGAAACGCGCCCTTGGAAAACTCGACCGGGGCGCGCACATCCAGCAGCGGCGCATCGCGCAGGAAGATTTCGCGGTAATCGCCGCTGTTTCCACGCATTCAGGCCATCCCGATCGCGAAACCCGGCCGGTGTGCGCAATCCGGAAGGGAGTCGCCACGGAGGAAGCGTATCGGCCGATTCATGGCAATCTACAGCTTTTCGGTTTCGCCCGCCTTGGGCTTCCAGGCCAGCAGGCGTTCCTCTACCACGGTGACCAGGGCGTCCAGCAACAAGGCGAAAAGCGTCAGCACGACAATGCCCGCGAACACGGTGTTCACATCCAGGGTGCCTTCGGCCTGCAGGATAAGGTAGCCCACGCCGCTCGCGGAACCCAGGTATTCGCCCACCACCGCGCCCACGAAAGCCAGGCCGACCGACGTGTGCAGGCTGGAAAACACCCAGCTGGTGGCCGAGGGAATATACACATGGCGCAGCAGTTGCTTACGATTGGCGCCCAGCATGCGGGCGTTGTCCAGCAAGGTGGTGCTGACCTCGCGCACGCCTTGGTAGACGTTGAAGAAAACGATGAAAAACACCAGAGTCACGGCCAGCGCCACCTTGGACCAGATGCCCAGGCCGAACCACATGCCGAATATCGGCGCCAGGATGACGCGCGGCATGGAGTTGGCGGCGGTGATGTAGGGGTCGAGCAGCGCGCTGGCGCCGCGCGACAGGCCCAGCCAAAGGCCGAAGCCCAGGCCCGCGACCGTGCCGATGACGAAAGCCAGCACGGTCTCGGTCAGCGTCACGCCCAGATGCCGGTAGATGTCGGCGTTGGCCACGAACCAGGCCCAGATGACTTTTGCCACTTCGACCGGCTGCCCGAAGAAGAAGGCGAAGTTCCGGTCTTGCGAGGCCAGGTGCCAGGCGACCAGGACGATGACCAGGAGCAGCACCTGCCAGAACCGCAGGCGCAAGGAATTGGATTTGAATGACTTCGACATCTCAGGCCCGTTTCTGTTGGGCATAGCCCTTTAGCACTTCTTCACGCAACACATCCCAGATAGCCTTGTGCAGTTCGATGAACCGCGTGTTGCTGCGCACCTCGGCAACGTCCCGCGGCCGCGGTATATCGATATCGAACTCGCCGATGGGATGGGTGGCGGGTCCGGCCGACAGAACGACCACGCGGTCGCTCATGGCGATGGCTTCATCCAGATCGTGCGTGATGAACAGCACGGCCTTGCGCTTGGCCATCCACAGGTCGAGGACTTCGTTTTCCATGAGTTGGCGCGTCTGGACGTCGAGCGCCGAGAAGGGTTCGTCCATGAGTATGATGTCGGGATCGCGTATGAGCGTTTGCGCGAGCATGGCGCGCTTGCGCATGCCGCCGGACATCTGGTGCGGATAGCGGTTCTCGAAACCGCCCAGCCCCACCCGCTTCAGCCACTCCAGCCCTTGCGCCCTGGCCTGATCCGCCGGCATGCCCGCGAATTCGAGCCCCGCGGTTACGTTGGACAAGGCGCTGCGCCAGGGCATGAGGGCTTCGCCCTGGAACATGTAGCCGGCGCGATGGTTCACGCCGTGCAAAGGCTTGCCGAAAACCTTGACCTGGCCCGATGAAGGCTGCAGCAGGCCCGCCCCGACATTGAGCAGGGTGGACTTGCCGCAGCCGGTGGGCCCCACCACCGAAACGAATTCGCCCGGGGCGATGGCGATGGAGGCCTCTTTTACAGCCGTATAGCTTTTACCCGCCCCCTCGTTCGAGGCGAAGGTGCAGGTAATGTTTTCAAGCAGCAGTGCGGCATCAAGCATGGGGATATTTTTTATTGGCTTTGGCAACGAAATCGTTGGTCCAGATCTTGGACACGTCGATCTTGTCGGCGGGGAAGTTGGGTACGAAGGCCGCCAGCGCCTTGAGCGCCGTTTGCGGGCCGTCATCCGCCACGGTGCCGTCCGGCGACAGGGCTTCCTTGTTGCCCTTCAAGGCAAGCTTGTACAGCTCGGGATCGCCCAGCAGATAGCCCTCGGGCACGACCTTGGCGATTTCATCCGGGCTGGCGGCCTGTATCCATTTGTCGGCGCGCACGATGGCGTTGGCCAGCGCCTGGGTGGTGTTGGGATTCTTGTCGATGAATTCCTGCGAGGTGTACAGGCAGCCCGACGGCATGTTGCCGCCGAAAATCTGGTGGGTGTCCTTAAGGGTGCGCGTGTCGGCGATGATCTGGACGGCGTCTTCCTTGACCAGGGTGCTGATGACGGGATCCAGATTGGCCATGGCGTCGATCTGGCCGGTGCGCATGGCGGTGATGGCGCCCGCGCCGGCTCCCACCCCGACAAAGGATACATCGGTGGGTTTCAGGCCATGCTGGGCCAGGAAGAAGCTGGCCATCATGTTGGTGGACGAGCCGGGCGCCGTGACGCCGATTTTCTTGCCCTTGAGGTCGGCCGGCGACTTGTAGCCGGCCATGGTTTTCTTGGAGACCACCAGAACGATCATGGGCGCCTGGCCCTGCTGCGCAAAGGCGCGATAGGCCTGGCCCTTGGATTGCAGGTTGATCGTGTGCTCGAAGGCGCCGGAGACGACGTCGGCGCTGCCCCCGACCACGGCCTGCAAGGCCTTGGAGCCGCCCGCGAAATCGACGATCTTGGCATCCAGGCCTTCGTCCTTGAAGTAGCCCTTGATATGGGCAATGGACAGGGGCAGGTAATAGATGAGGGCCTGGCCGCCGACGGCGATGGTTACTTCTTTCTTTTCAAGCGCCTGGGCGCGGGCGGCGCCGGGAACCACGGTTGCGGCACCGGCTGCGCCGGCCAATTTGAGCAAATCACGACGTGATACGGACATGGAAAGTCTCCTGGAAAAAAATTATTTCCCGATATTACCCGAGAATATTGCACCTGCTTATCGGGAGTTGCACCATGCCGATCGTCGAATCAGGTGCTGCGCCGCTCCATCAGGGCCCAGGCGATGGTTCCGGCATCGACGTACTCCAGTTCGCTGCCGGCGGGCACGCCGCGCGCCAGACGGCTGACCGACAGGCCCTGGGCGCGCAGCAGTTCCGACAGGTAATGCGCCGTGGTTTCGCCTTCGGCCGTGAAGTTGGTGGCCAGTATGACTTCACGCACCACGCCGTCGCTGGCCCGCTTCACCAGGCGGTCGAAGCGCAGCTCCTGCGGCCCCACCCCCTCGAGCGGCGCCAGGCGCCCCATCAGCACGTAGTACAGGCCGCGATAGCCGTGGCTGGACTCGATCATGTTCTGGTCGGCGGGCGTTTCGACCACGCAAAGCACCGAGCCGTCGCGCTTGGGGTTGGCGCAGGTGGCGCAGACTTCCTCTTCGGCAAAGCCGTTGCAGCGCGTGCAATGGCGCAGGTCCTTCACGGCCGAGGCGAGCGCGCGGCTCAGTTGATCGGCGGCGGTCAGGTCGTGCTGCATCAGGTGGTAAGCCATGCGCCTGGCCGAACGCAGCCCCACGCCGGGCAAACGGCGCAAGGCCTCGATGAGCGTGGTGAGCGGTTCGGGCTCGGGCAGCGGCGCTTGCATCAGAACGGCAGTTTCATTCCAGGCGGCAAGGGCATGCCGGCCGTCACGGACGACATTTTCTCTTGCGAAGTGGCATCGGCTTTGCGCAATGCGTCGTTGAACGCCGCCGCCACGAGGTCTTCGAGCATGTCCTTGTCATCCGCCAGCAAGCTGGGGTCGATGGCAACGCGCTTCACGTCATGCCGACAGCTCATGGAGACCTTGACCAGGCCGCCTCCGGAAGCGCCTTCGACGATGATCTCCGCCAGGGCTTCCTGCGCCTTTTTCATGTTTTCCTGCATTTGCTGGGCCTGGCGCATCAAACCGGCGATCTGACCTTTCATCATGATTGGTTTTCCTGAGAGATAGAAACAAAGAAGAAAAAAGCCTACGCGGCCCGATGCCGGGGCGTGGCGCTGATGGAGCCCGGCACCACCTGGGCGCCGAATTCGTTGACGAGGGTTTGCACGAAGGGGTCGTTGGCGACGGCCTGCTCGGCCTGCTTCTGCCGCTCGGCCCTTTGCAACTGTTCGTGGGCATGCGCGGTTTCATCGCCGGTGGCCCCGTATTCGACATCGAGCTGGACCACGGCGCCGAAATATTCCGACAGCACCGTGCACAGCCGCGATTTTCCGGGGCTTTCGGCCAGCGTGCGTATGGCCACGCGCAAGGTGACCTGATCGCCCTGCGAACCCAGCCACTCGCTTTGGCGCGCCAGTTCGGCGGCCAGCCCGGTCAGGGGCAGCGAGGCGGCCAGCGCGGGCCATGCCTGGGCGTTCATGTCGCGCAAGCGGGGTGCCTTGGCTTTCTTGCGCTCGGCGGCGAACAGGGCCGGCACCATGTCTTCTTGCGGGCCTTGCGCCGGCACGAAGCCGTCCGGCGCCTCGTCGGGATCGCCCAGGCCCACGGGCTCGTAGCCCGCATCGTCGAAATATTCCTCGTCGGGAATATGCATGGTTTCGAAGCCGCCCGCATCGTCGTCCGGTGCGCCGGGGGGCTCGGCTGCGCGAGCCGCGATCGGCGCCGGGGCAGCCACCGCGCCCTGCTCGTCCACATGCCCGGCCGGCGGCTGCGCGTCGCCGGCGGATTGCGGAGCGTCTTCCCAGGCGGGAACATCGTCGCTTCCAGGAGGGGAAGCCTTCCGTGCGGCCGCGGCGGCCAAGGCCGGATCCATGGGGGCCGGCGCCTGGACGCGGGCGACCGGCGCATCGTTGCGCAACGCCGCGGCGGGAGGCTGCTGCTGAACGATGTGAGCAGCCGGGCCGGCGCTTGCCGCCGGCGATGGCTCGGGCGCCGCCTTGGGTTCCGTCCGGGGCCGGGTTCCGGTTTCCACCTGGGGCGGTTCGGCACGGGCGCGCCCATCGCCAGGCGGCGGCGCCGACGCATTGGCGGGAGCCAGCGCCAGCATGCGCAGGCAGGCCATGACGAAACCGGCATATTCATCGGGCGCCAGGGAAAGCTCCTGGCGGCTATGCACTGCCACGGAATAGAAAAGCTGGGCCTGATCGGGATGCAGCGCGCCGGCCAGCCGGACGATATCTTCGGCTAGGGGATCGTCGTCGGGTATCGTGCCCGGGATGCGCTGCTGGATGGCAATGCGCGACAGCAATACGGCCAGGTCGCCCAAGGCGCCGGTATAAGACAGGCCGCGCGCCGCCAGTTCGTTGGCAACGTCCAGCACCTTTGCGGCGCTGCCGTCCGCCAGGGCCTGCAACAGCTCGACCAGATGGCGCTGGTCGATGGTGCCCAGCATGCCTTGCACCGCCTCGCCGGTAAGGTTGCCCGCGCTATAGGCGATGGCCTGGTCGGTCAATGACAGCGCATCGCGCATGGAGCCGGAGGCGGCCTGCGCGAGCAGGCGCAGGGCGGGAGTCTCGAACGGTATGCTTTCCTGGTCGAGCACGCTCTTCAGGTGCCCGACGATGGACTCGCCGGTCATCTGCTTCAGGTTGAACTGCAGGCAGCGCGACAGAACGGTAACGGGAATCTTCTGGGGGTCGGTGGTCGCCAGTATGAATTTGACGTGGGGCGGCGGCTCTTCGAGCGTTTTCAGCATGGCGTTGAACGCATGCCCCGTCAGCATATGGACTTCGTCGATCATGTAGACCTTGAAGCGTCCGCTGCCCGGCGCATACACCGCCTGCTCCAGCAACTGCGTCATTTCCTCGACGCCCCGGTTGGACGCGGCGTCGAGTTCGACATAGTCGACGAAGCGGCCGGCATCGATCTCGGTGCAGGCGCGGCAAACGCCGCAGGGCGTGGCCGTGATGCCGGTTTCGCAGTTCAGCGACTTGGCAAGGATGCGCGACAGCGTGGTCTTGCCCACCCCTCTGGTGCCCGTGAACAGCCAGGCATGGTGCAGCCGCTGCGTGGAAAGCGCATGCGTCAAGGCACGAACCACGTGATCCTGGCCGATAAGGGTGTCGAACGAACGTGGCCGCCATTTACGCGCCAGTACCAGATAAGTCATGCAATGAACTTGAAACCGGAAGCTATCGAAAGATAAACAAAAAGTGTACCGGATTCGACGCTGCTTGGGGTATTTGGGGAAATGCGAAGAGTGTGAAGGGCGAGCCTGACTTCGGCACTGATTCCGCACGGCTGTGGCTGCTTCGTTCCCGACCTGACCAGATTCACCGCCGAACCATGCGAAGGGGCCCGCCGACTAAGAGTTTAACAGGACTTTGCCCGGCGCGTTCAGCCCCCGGGTGCAAATTCCACCCATGCGTCGACGCGCGGAAAATACAGCGCCCCCCGGGCCGGACGGCCGTCCAGGGCACTGACGTGGGCACAGTAGCGCACGATCTGCTCCTGATAGCGCTCGCGCATGCGCGCGGTGAAAACATCGATGGCTTCACCCGGACGCGGCACCCCCGTCTTGTAATCCACCACCAGCCAGTCACGCTCCTGCGAAATCGCCAGGTCGATGACCGAAACACGGCCGCTGACGTCCAGCAGCGACCATTCCCGATGCGCCTGCGCCACCCGGAGCAGCCACTGGCCCCTGGCGCTGCCCAGGGTGGCGGCCAGCGTCTCGCGCAAGATCTGCGCGGCGCCGTCCAGTCCCGCCGCCGCCATGCCGGCGCGGCTCAACTGCCTGCGGAAGACGGGCAGGCAGGCATCGACGCGCTGCGCCGACCAGGCATCCGCCCCCTCCTTGCCGATGTGCTCCAGCCAGGCATGGGCCACCGTGCCGATGATGCTTTCATCGCCGGACTCGGATCGCCACTGCCAAGGAGTGCCCGGTCCCGCCGCGGCGCCGCCGGACGGCGCCGCCGGCATGGCGGCCGAGGGCAGGCGCAGCAGGAAGCGCTGCTCTCCCGACGCAGCCTGCGGCATGCCGCCGCCGTCCAGTTCCGACGCCTCCGGGGGCTGGGGCGTCTCCATGTAATCCCACAAGCGCCCCAACAGCGATGCCCCGGCGGGTTTCTTTATCTGCATGCCGCCGTCCAGGCCAACTTCGCCGATCAGGTGCAGTTGCCGGCGCGCCCGCGTCAGGGCCACATACAGCAGACGGTCTGTTTCATAGGCGGCGCGCTTTTTCTCGCGCTCGGCCAGGTAAACGGAAACCGGCTCGGATTCCTCGGCCGCCCGGTGCCGTATCGGCCCCAGCAGCAGTTCCCCTTCGCTGTGCTCGAAGCGCATCAAGGGAGGCGTGTCGCCCTTGGGGCGCCGATGCAGGCCGGCCAGTATCACGGTTTCGAACTCCAGCCCCTTGGACTTGTGTATCGTCATGACCTCCACCGCCCTGCCGCTGCTGTTGGGCGCGGCATACAGCTTTTCCAGCCTGCCCTCCAGCGCTTCGGGATCCAGGCCGCCATAAGGCGCCAGTTCTTCGATCAGGCGGAACAGGCGCTCGGCGTCGGCCACGTCGCTGGCTCCGCCATAGACCTCGAAGCCGCCCAGCCGGCGCCAGCAGTCCTCCAGCCAGGAGGCGAACGGTATGCTCCCCGAGGCATTGGCCGTATCCAGCAGCACCGCGGCCGCATGGCGCAGACGCCCGGCCTCGTCTTCGTCCAGGATCGAATCGCCTTGGGCCAGCCAGTCGGACAAGGCGGCGGGTATCGCGGCATTCAGGTCGACGCCGAACAAGGCATGCAGGCTGTCCAGCCTGAGGCCGCAAAAAGGCGCACGCAAGACCGAAAGCCACGCCAGCCTGTCCGCCGGGTGCGACAAGGCCCGCGCCAGCTGCACCAGATCCACGACGACCTGCCGCGACTTCAGCGAGACCAGCTCGACCGCCCGGCAGGGAATGTTTTCCTGGGCCAGGCGATGCACGATGCTGTCCAGGTGGGTACGCGCCCGTACCAGTATCGCGACCGGCTTCTCGCTATCCGCATACTTGTCCAAGGCGTCCCGCGCAAGCTGGATGGCGATGGATTCGGCCACCGCGGCGGTGTCGACGGCATCCTCGTCGCCGCCGTCCCTGGCTGCACGCGACCAGACCGGATGAAACTCGACGCCCAGTCCATCGACGCCGTCCTGGAACGCCACCGATGGCGTGTACTGGATTGCCCCCAGGCCGGGATGGTTCTCTTTGGGGAAGACCGGCCCGCAGGTGGCATTCACCCACTCGACCAGCCTGGCCTGCGAACGGAAATTGTCTTTGAGTTCCAATGCGGTCAGCGCAATGCCGCCCAGCCCGCCCTCCTTGACCTTGAGAAAGCATCCCACGTCGGCCTTGCGGAACCGGTAGATCGATTGCATGGGATCGCCCACCAGGAACAGGGTGCGCCCATCGCCTTGCATCCAGCCCGAGGTCAGGCGTTCGAGCAATTCGATCTGGGACTGGCTGGTGTCCTGGAACTCGTCCACCAGGATATGGCGGATGGCCGCATCGAGCGACAGCAGCAGGTCGCTCGGGTCGTCCACCTGTCCCAGGGCCTGCACGGCGCGGCGCGAGATCTCGGTGAAGTCGACCTCGCCGGCCTCGGTGAAGCGCAGGTTCAGCTGCGCCGCGGCCAGCCAAAGCACCTCGATCAGCAGGTTCAAGGTCTCGAGCTGCTCAGCGCTGTAGCCATTGCCCGGCGCGCAGCGGATATCGGCCAGGGCGGAAATCCACTCATCGGTTTCGGGCATGGCCTTGATCCAGGCCAGGAACTCGTCCTTGTAGTCCGCCTTGGCCTGGAAGCCCTGCTTGATGGTCACCGTGCGCCGCAAGGTGTTCTTCGCGGTCAACAGGATGTCGGCCAGCGCCTGCCACTGGGGCAGGCTGGACACCTCGGTGCCGAAGGGCTGCCCGCTCCAGTGCGCGAGGGCGCTGATATCCATGGATTCGCCGCTGTCCGCCAATACATTGGCGGCGCGGGATACCGAGGGCGCCAGCGCCGCCGCCCAGCCGGGCGGCATCACACGGTCCACACGAGCCAGATCGGCCTGGATGGCGCCGTCCAGGCTGTGCAGCAGCCTGTCGACATTGCCGCCGGGCCCCAGCAGCGGCAGCCACTGGTCGCGGCTTGCCAGCATATCGGCCAGCAGTCCCTGCGCCGCGCGCAGGTCCACGTCCAGGTGAGCGATCAGCGCCGCCACCGAGCTGTTCTCGTCAGCCATGCCCAGCGTGGCCCGGGCGGCGGCCTCGTAATGCCCGCGCGCGTCGTCGGCAATGGCGGGCAAGCCGCCCAGCGCGCTCAGCCAGGGCATGGCGCGGACCAGATAGGTGCAGAAGGAATCGATGGTGCGTATGCTCAGGCGGGCTGGATACTGAAGCAGGTTCCAGCCCAGTTCCTCGTCGCGCTTCATGGCCCGCCGCGCCAGTTCCCAGCTGCGCCGCCTGTATTCCTCTTCGGGAGCGGCCTGCATGCCGGCCCGCAGCTTGGCCAGCACGCGCGCATGCATCTCGGATGCCGCCTTGCGCGTAAAAGTGATGGCCACGATCTCCTCGGGCCGGTTGACGGTGGCCAGCAAAGCCAGAATGCGATCGGTCAGCAATTCCGTCTTGCCGGAGCCCGCCGGGGCCTGGACAAGAAAGGACTGGGTGGGGTCTATGGCCGCGTCGCGCACGGCGCGGTCGCTGGGCTGTTTAATCGTCACGCCGGTATTCCTCGGTCAAGCGCAAAAAGGGCAGCACATCGCAGTAGCGCAGGTCATCCGCGCGCAAGGTCCGGTTGCCGGCATGGCCCGCCACGTACTCATCGGCCAGGGCATGAATGGCGCCGCGCCATTGCGCCATCAACCCGGCCCAGGACTGGCCGGCGAAATCGGGCCAGTCCTGCGGGGCGGACAGGCCCGTGAAGCCATAGTCGGCGTCCGCCAGCCCCTTCACCAGGGTATCGCGGGCATGCAGCCGGGCCAGTACCAGCGCGGCGACCTCGGCCTCCTCCTCGGCCAGCACTGCCGCATAGAAGGGCAGTTGCAGTCCCACCGGCCGCGCACGCATCCAGTCCGGCTTCGGATCGATGTTCCCGTTGCCCGACTTGTAGTCGATCAGCGCCAGCCGGCCGTCATCGAGCTCGTCGATGCGGTCCAGGCGCAGGCTGAGCTCCAGCGGGCCATGCAGCCATTTGTATTCCTGCTCGACATCGCGCACGCGGAAGGGCCGGCGCGCACGCTCCAGCGCCAGCCACTCGTGCAGGACGGCGATAGCCCTGGCGGATTCGAGCTCTTGCAGCGTGGGGCCGTAATCGGCCAGGCATTCATCACACGCTTGCCGCACCGACTCGCGCAGCAGCGTATCCAGTCCGCCGCCATTCCATAGACGCAACAGGCCCTGCTGGTCTTCCAGCACCCGCCAGACGAGTTCGATGGCCCGATGCAGCAGCAGGCCCCGCGCGTTCTGATCGGATATCTCGGCATAGCCTTTCAGCTGGCTTGCGCCCAGCCTGTATTTGACGAAGGCCCATAAGGGGTTGCGCGCCTGCGTGTCGATGACGGCGATGCCGCCGCGCGTCCCGCCCTGGCTTTGCAGGGGAGGCCCCTGCTCGTCCAGCAGTTGCTCCAGTCGGCAGGCGGATGACATGGCAGCGGCCGGCTGCGGGGCCTGCACATCCAATTCCGCAATGCACGGGCTGGGACGCAGTTCGCGCTCGCCCTCGCGCTGCGCGTGGCTGAGCCATACCTGGGGCGCGCACTCCAGCAGTCCGGCATACATCGTCATGGCCCATTGCAGTTCGCGCTCCGGAGTGGCGCGCGGCGCATTGGCCTGCCGCAGGACAGCCATGGGAATGAAGGGATTGGGCTTGGGCGCCGCGGGCAGGACCTCGTCCGTCAGGCCGAGCACCCAGACGCCGTCCCACCGCCCCCCCTCGGACTCCAGGAAGCCCAGCACATCCAGCCTGGCTTCCGGGTCGCGCTGCGGCTGGAAAGGCGTTTGCTGGGCAAGCCGCCTCAACAGGGACACAGCCGCCGAAAAATCCAGCCGCCCGGCCACCGCGGCCTGGCGGCCCAGGCCGTCCAGAAGACCGTCGAAGGCTTCGACCGCCTGGAAAGCGTGGCTGTCCAATACCGACTGGCCCGGAAAGCCCAAGGCCTGCAGGCACAGGCGGAAGCGGCGGCTCCATGTATCCGCGGCTGCCGATCCCGACTCGCCCTCCAGGGCCTGCCGACAAAGCCGCCATGCCTCGCCCAGGCTGGGCGCGTACCGGTCCAGCTCGGCGGCGAACTGCGCTTCGGACACCTTGATTCGAGCGCGCCGCCGCCAAAGGGCGTCGATGGCCGCCCGGCCCGCGGCTTCCTGGCTGTGCGCGCGGCATCCCCCCGCCAGCAGGGCCGCACCCGCATCGGCGGGCGCGCAGCTCTTCTTCCTGGAAAAATCGGCCATGACCCGCAGCCACAGCAGCGCGGCCCGCGCCGCCGGCCATTGCGCCAGCGGACGGGCGACCGCCACGTTATAGGGCATGGGCCGGCCCCGCGCGTCCCGGCCCAGCGCAGCGCGCAGATAGCGGTGCGCCAGCGCCACGTCGGCTTCCAGCCTTGCGGCCACAATGGCATACCGCCCCGCCGGATTACCGGCCAGTTGTTGGGCCGCCCAGTTCGCCGCCAGCCGCCATTCGCCGTCCGGGTCCGGGGCCTGCGCCCTTTGCAGGCTGCCGGGAGCTTGCGCGGGGCGGGCCAGCACGCACACCCGCAGGCCGCGATCCCGCATGGCCGAGAGCATGGCCGACAGACGGGGCGACAGCTCGTTGAAACCCGCCATGACCAGGGTGTCGACGTCCATACGCAATACATCATCCGCCAGTGCCCCGCTTATGCGCTCGTAAGCCGTGTTGCCGTCTTCCATGTCCATACGCTCCAGCGCCGCGCGGTAGCTTCGGCGCCATACGCGGAAGCGCTGATAATCGGACGTTTCATATTCCGGCGGCACCTGGATGCGCCAATCGTCGACCAGGCGGTCGGCCTCCGCGGCCAGGCGGGCGGCCTGCGGGACGTCCAGCAGGACATGGTCCGCCTCGGCCTCTGCGATGACGCGCTGCCATAGCAATTGCGAGCCAAAGGCATCCAGGACGTGCATGGGCTGCCGGGACTCGGGCACGAAGGACAGGCGGTCCGCCGCCCTTCGCAGCCAGGCCGACAAGGGCAGGATGTCGGGCACGGCCATGACGCTGCGGTCGGGGCCGAGGCCGGCCGACAACTCGGCCAGCACGCGGCGCGCGTGGCGGTTGTTGACAGTCAGGACCAGTGTATTCTCGGAGCCCGGCCCTGAAAGCCGGTCCAGATCCACGGACTCGAAGGTATCCATTGTTCTCGGGTTGTGCTGTTTCCAGGGGATCCATTCTAACGAGTCCCTGTCGAGGATGGCGCCCAACCTGCGATTGCACGGCTCGATATGCGACACGCCGCGCCGCTCGCCTCGCCCGCCCGCCCCTCGTCGGGCGGCGGCGGCTTTCCCATTAGCGCAAACAGGCCCTAAACTAGGCTCCATGCAAGACCCGAAACACACCCTCTCACACGCCAACCCCATCGAACTGGACGGTTCGATATGGTTCCGCTCGGGCCGGCAGAACTGGGGAAGCGAAAAACGCATGGCGCTGCTGACGGCCATCAGCGAGGAAGGCTCCATCAGCGCGGCGGCCAGGAAGATAGGCCTGAGCTACAAGGCGGCCTGGGATGCCGTGGATACCATGAACAACCTGGCGGGCGAACCCCTCGTCCTGCGCAGCACCGGAGGCCAAAGGGGCGGCGGCGCCAGCCTGACGGCGCGGGCGCAGGAATTGATCCAGCTATATCAATTGCTGAACAAAGAGCATGAGCGTTTCATGGCCCGGCTGGCCGCCGTCAGCAGTTCCCCATCCCGCAACCTGGAGCTCATACAGAACATGATGGTACAGACATCGGCGCGCAACAAGCTGGCCGGCACCGTGGTCCGGGTCAAGCACGGCGCGGTGAACGACGAGGTCGTCCTGGACCTGGGGGGCGGCATCGAGATCGTCTCTTCCATTACCAGCGAAAGCGTGCAGAATCTGGCGCTGAGGCCGGGCCGGCGGGCGCTGGCTTTCATCAAGGCGTCTTCGGTGATGGTGGGACTGCCCGGTGGGGAACTGAAGCTGTCGGCCCGCAATCAGCTGCCGGGGCGGATCTGCCGCATCGTCAAGGGCGCGGTCAACGCCGAGGCCAGCATCGAACTGCCGGGCGGCCAGGTGCTGGCCGCCGTCCTCAGCATGGAAAGCCTGGCGGCGCTGGACTTGCGCGAACAGCAGGAGGCCTATGCAATCTTCAAGGCATCCAGCGTGATGATGGGCGTCCTGGACTGAGACGGCAAGCCCGCCGGATCGTACTCGTCCACGATCCGGCCTTCCTGTATCTGGTATATGCGGTCGGCCAGCACCAGCGCATCGTCCGGATCGTGGGTGATCAATATTGTCGGAATATCCAGCCTGGCCTGAAGCGCGGCCAGCTCGGCGCGCATTTTCTCGCGCAGGCCTGCATCCAGGGCGGACAGGGGCTCGTCCAGCAGCAATACACCAGGCTGCACGGCCAGCGCGCGGGCCAGGGCCGCCCGCTGCTTCTGTCCTCCCGAAATTTCCGCCGGATAGCTGTTCAGAACGCCTTCCAGCTCGAAGGCTTCGATCCAGCGGCGCGCCGCCTCGGGCAAGGCCCGCCCCCGAGGATTCAACCAGCCGTTTTTCAGGCCGAAAGCCACGTTCTGCGCAACCGTCAAATGAGGAAACAGGCCGTAGTCCTGCTGCAGGTAGCCGACTCGCCGCTCCTGGGGTGAAAGAAAGATTCCTTGCCCGGAATGGTAGAAGGTCGTCCCGGATACCTGTATGCATCCGCTGTCGGGACGCATCAAACCGGCAATGGCTTGTACAGTCAGCGTCTTGCCCGCGCCCGATGCCCCGAACAGGGCGATGCGGCGAGCCTGGGCATCGATCCGGATGTCCAGCGAAAACTGCCGGGCGCCGGCGAGCATGCGCCGCTTGATATCGAGATGGATCATCGCAAAGCCGCCCTCTGGCTCATTGTCCGCGTCCGGTCGGGAGCCAGCCTGCCGGCAATCCACAACACCGCGACGCAGGTCAGCGAGGTCACCGCCACCAGGACATTGGCCACGCTGTCATTGCCGGCCTGCACCGCTTCGTAGATGGCGATGGACAAGGTCTGGGTTTTCCCGGGTATGCTGCCCGCTATCATCAGTGTGGCGCCGAATTCGCCCAGGGCGCGCGCGAAAGCCAGGAATACGCCCGCCAGGATGCCGGGCAGGGCCAGCGGCAGCGTCACCCTGAAGAAGGTGCCGGCGGCGCTGATCCCCAGAACCTGGGCGCCGTTCTCCAGGGCCGGATCGACGCTCTCGAAGGCCGCGCGGGCGGCCTTCAGCACCATGGGAAAGGCCACCACGGTGGCCGCGATCACGGCCCCCTGCCAGGTGAAGACCAGCACGATGCCCCAGTCCGCCAGGGTAGAACCCAGCCAGCCCCGGCGCCCCAGCAGCACCAGCAGGTAATAGCCGATGACGGTGGGCGGCAGGACCAGCGGCAGGGTCAGCACCGCATCCATGGCGTCGCTCCAGGCCGAACGCCAGCGCGACAGGCCGTAGGCAACCGACACCCCCAGCACGGTGGACAGGAATGTGGCCCAGCCTGCGACCTTCAGCGACAGCAGCAGTGGAACAGCGACATCCGACATCGTCTGTCCGGCTCAGGGTTTGGAGAAGCCGTATTTCGCCAATACCGCATCGCCTTTGGGCGATGCGATGAAGTCGAGGAAGGCCCTGGCCTGCGGGTGGCGGCCGTCGCGCTTGACCAGCGCAATCGGATACAGCACGGGCGTGGGCGACGGCAGCTTGGCCACCACCTTCACCTTGCCGGGCATGATGGCCGCGTCGGTGGCGAACACAAAGCCCGCATCGACCTCGCCGCGCGCCACGTAATCCAGCACCTGGCGCACATTCTGGCCCAGCACTTCGTTTTTCCTGACAGCCTCCCAGTCGCCGGTGTGCTCCAGCGAGCCCTTGGTGTAGCGGCCCACGGGTACCGTGGCCGGGTTCCCCAGGGCGACGCGCTTGACGGCGGCCGCCTTCAGGCCGGCCACCGAAGCGATGCCCAGCGTGCTGTCGGCCGGCACGATCAGTACCACTTCATTACGGACGAAATCGCGCCGGCTGCCCGTATCGATGCTCCCCGAGGCGGCCGCCTTGTCCATGGCCTTCTGATCCGCCGAGGCGAATATATCCATGGGCGCACCCTGGATCACTTGCGCCGCCACCGCGTCGGAGCCCGCAAAGCTCATCAGCACCTTGGTATCGGGATGCTCCTGCTGGAATGCCGCTGCAAGCTCGGTAAAGGCGTTGGTCAGGCTGGCGGCCGCGCCCACCAGCAGATCGGCCGCGCAAGCCTGCGTCTGCCATCCCATGCCCACCAGCGCGGCGGCGGCAATGAATTTCTTCACGTTCATTTTTTTCCTTTTTTAGGGTTGCCCGAGATAATCGATCCATGGTCATTGCCCAGGGAGCGGTTTTCTTGATCCGACTCGTAATATATATACCTATATAACGAATCGTCAACCGATCCATTGGGATAAGATGCGATGCAGGCGGCGCGGTCGCCATAGCGCAATAGGCGGCCGTGCAGGCCGCCGCCCCTAAACCCTCATCCATATACGACGCACATTGGCCTTTTCCTCACCCGCGACCATCGACGCATTCCTGGATGCCATCTGGCTGGAAGACGGCCTGGCCCAGAACACGCTTTCGGCCTACCGCCGCGATCTGACCGCCTTCGCCCAATGGCTGCATGCCAAGACGGGCAAGGGGCTGGAGCATGCCGATGCCGCCGACATACAGGACTGGTTCGCGGCCAGGCATGCGGCCAGCAAGGCCACGACGGCCAACCGCCGCCTGGCCGCCCTGAGGCGTTACTACCTATGGGCGTTGCGCCAGGGCCTGGTCCACAGCGATCCCTGTCTGACCTTGCGGGCCGCAAAACAAGCGGCGCGCTTTCCCAAGACCTTGTCGGAAGACCAGGTGGATGCCCTGCTGCAAGCACCCGACACGCGCAACGCGCTGGGCCTGCGCGACCGGGCGATGCTGGAAACGCTTTATGCCACCGGCCTGCGCGTCAGCGAGCTGATCGGCCTGGGTGCGCTGGACGCCAGCCTGACTGAAGGTGTCGTGCGCGTCACCCTGGGCAAAGGCGGCAAAGACCGGCTGGTGCCGCTGGGCGACGAAGCGCAGTACTGGATAGATCTTTACCTTAAGCAGTCCCGTCCGGAATTGCTGGGCGCGCGCCGCTGCGACGCTCTGTTCGTCACCAGCCGCGCCGCCCCCATGACACGGCAGTCCTTCTGGCTGATCGTGAAGAAATACGCCGTGCTGGCGGACATACACGCGCCCCTGTCGCCCCATGTGCTGCGGCATGCCTTCGCCACACATTTGCTGAATCACGGCGCCGACCTGCGGGTGGTGCAGATGCTGCTCGGCCATGCCGACATTTCGACCACGCAGATTTATACTCATGTGGCGCGCGAACGCCTCAAGGCTTTGCACGCGAAACATCACCCCCGCGGGTGACACATTCGCGCCAGAGCCCCGGCGCCGCAAAGCGCCCATCAATTTCATTCATCGACAACATGGCCAAAGACAAACATGTCTCGGAAACACCGGCGACTCAGCTTCTGAAGAAGAACCGCGTCGCATTCACCGAGCACCCCTACGACTACGTGGACCACGGCGGCGCGATGGAAGCCGCCAGGCAATTGGGCCTGGACCTGCACCAGGTCGCCAAGACCCTGATCATGGAAGATGAAAACGCCAGGCCGCTGGTGGTCGTCATGCATGGCGACCGCGAGGTATCGACGAAGAACCTGGCGCGGCAGACGGGCGCCAAGAAGGTCAACCCCTGCTCCGTCGAAACCGCGCAAAAGCATTCCGGCTATCTGGTGGGCGGAACCTCGCCGTTCGCCACGCGCAAGAAGATGCCGGTGTGGGTGGAAGCGGAACTGCTGGATTTTTCCACCATCTACGTGAACGGCGGACGGCGCGGTTATCTGATCGGCGTGCCGCCCTCGGCCCTCACTCAACTGCTCGGCGGCCAGCCCGTTTCCGTCGGGCTGGATGTAAAGTAGCGAGCGCAGGAGTCCTAGGACTCAGGCCAATGGCGTGCTTTTTCGCCGCGCTGGTCGATCACCGGATGCACGCGCCTGGCCAATTGCAACAGCAGGGCGTCCCGCCCCGGCCGGCCCACACATTGCACGCCCATGGGCAGGCCCCTGGAAGACAGGGCGCAAGGCAGGTGTATGCAGGGCCAACCCAGCAATGACCAGATGCAATTGAAAATGGACGAGCCGGTCGTAGCCAGGCCTTCGGGGGCCTCGCCGGGAGCGCTGGGCGTCAAGATGAAATCGTAATCGGCAAACCGCTCATCCCAGCGCCGCTGTATCCTGGACCGCATGGCCTGCATGTCTCCATATTCGGCGGGGCTCAATCCAAGGCCCTGGCGTATGCCGTCCACGGTCGCCGCGCTCAAGGCTTCGGGTTCGCTGCGCCAGACCGGCAGCAGCCCCCGCGCCAACTCATAGCGCATGATGCGCGCATGCAGCGACCTCAACACGCCGATGTCCTCATCCGGATGCAGCCAGTCCATCTGCCTGCAATGCGGCTGCAGCGCGGCCGCGGCCTGTTCCAGCGTATGCCCGGCGTCGATGCTCAGCGGCGTCGCGCCGCGGCAAGGCAGCACGGCGACCCGCAATTCGGACGTGGCCGGCGAATGCCCGGACGGCCCCGGCAGGAAGACATCGGCAACCCGGGCGGCCAGGTCCACATCCCTGGTGAACCATCCTATGGTGTCCAGGGTATCGCACATCACCGCCATGCCCGCGCGGTGCACGTAGCCGAAGGTGGGCTTGAACCCCACCACGCCATTGAATGCGGCAGGCCGGATGATGGACCCGCCCGTTTGCGTGCCCAGGGCCATGGGCACCATGCCGGCCGCTACGGCGGCAGCCGAGCCGCTGGACGAGCCGCCCGGAGTATGGGCCGGATTCCACGGATTGCGCGTGGGGCCCGGAGCGGTGAAGGCATATTCAGCGGTCACGGTCTTGCCTATCGGCACCGCGCCCGCCGCGCGCAGCTGCGCAACGCATGAGGCGTCAAACAGGCTGGGAGGCGTCTGGCGCAAGGACGCCCCGCAACCTGTGGGCATGCCTTTCACATCGATGACATCCTTGACGCCGAACAGCAGCCCCGCAAGGGGCTGGGCCGGAGCGGCCTGCGGCTCGGGGCCGCCTTCAGGCAGGTAGGCCCAGGCTTTCAACCGGGCATCGCGGCGCCCGATCTCCCGCAATGTAGACTGCGTTCCCTGCATGAAACACCTATTGAACAGTGATGTTCTTTTGCTCGATCAACTTGGACCAGCGCTCGGATTCACTGCGGATGAAGGCCTGGAAATCCTCGGGGCTGCCGCCGGCGACTTCCGCGCCTTGAGCCTGGACCACGGAGCGATAGCTTTCCTCGCCGAGCGCCTGGTTCACCGCCTTGTTCAGCCTGGCCACAATGTCCTGTGGCACGCCGGCTGGGGCAATCACACCGAACCAGTTGGACGCCACCAAGTCGATGCCCTGCTCTTTGAAGGTGGGCACGTTGGGCAGCGCCTTCAGGCGTTCTTCCGATGCCACGGCCAAGGCCCGGATGCGGGGCTGGTCGGAGGTGGTGTGGGGAATGAACAGGCTGGCCAGTTCAAGGTAAAAATCCACATTGCCCGCGATCAGGTCGTTGGATGCGGGAGCACCCCCGCGGTACGGAATATGAACCGCGTTGAAGCCGGCGCTGTCCTTGAACAGTTCGCTGACCAGATGGGAAGCGCCGCCCGCACCGGTTGATGCGTAGTTGAGATGATTGGGCTTGGCCTTGCCGTCCTTCACCAGCGCTCCGACGCTGGCATAAGGGGATTGCGAACCCACGCCCAGCACCATGGCGCCGCGCTCGATCAGGGCGATGGGCTGGATGTCCTTTTCAGGATCGAATGGAAGCGTTTTCCCGTACAGCGATTTATTCACGGCCATGGGGGCGAAATTGCCCAGGCCTATGGTGTAGCCATCCGGCTTGGCGCGCGCGATCTGACTGGTGCCGATGTTTCCGCTTGCGCCCGGCCGGTTCTCGACCACCACGGTCGTGCCCAGGCTTTCACCCATTTTCTGTGCCAGTTGCCGCGAGCGCGTGTCGGAACTGCCGCCCGCGGCGTAAGGAACGATGAAAGTGATCGGCTGCGAAGGATAGTCGGCGGCCTGCGCCACACCGACGGATTGGCCCGCATAGCAGGCCGCGATGGCCAACGCGGCCAAATAGCGTCTTGAATTCTTGATCATGGTCTTATCTCCATCCCGGGCCGCCAGGCCCATCACCCACGACACCATGTCCGGGTTTCAGTTCATGCCGGAGGGCATCGTAAGACAGGTCGATTATGTTGTCTAATCTTGTTTTAATTCATTATTGATCTTTTTTTTAACGTAATCGAAAATGTAGCTCCTGATGCCACGGCCTTGCACCCATCTTTCACCATGACATTTACCGGACACCATGATAGATAGCCGCTTATTGAATGTTTTCGCCGTGGTGGCCGAAGAGCTTCACTTCGGACGCGCGGCCCAGCGCCTGTTCATGACGCAGCCGCCGCTTAGCCAAAGCATCAAGAAGCTGGAGGAAATGCTGAAAGTGCAGCTGCTGACGCGCTCCACACGTTCGGTGCGCTTGACGCCGGCTGGGCTGGAACTGCAGCGGCGCCTGAAGCAACTGAATAAAGACACCGAGCTGGCCATACAGGCCGTGCAACAGGTGCACCGAGGAGAAAAAGGCCGGCTCACCCTGGGGCTCACGCCCAGCGCCTCATACTCCAACCTATCCCAAAGCCTGTACAGCTTTCGCTTGCAGTATCCCGAGGTCGTGCTCGACCTGAAGGAAATGAATTCCAGCGAAATGCCCGAAGCGCTGCACAAGCGCCATCTGGACCTTGCCTTGCTGCGCCCGCCATTCGCCGACCCGGATCTCGCGCCCGAGCTGATCTACTCCGAGCCGCTGGTTTTCGCCATTCGCCAGGACCATCCGGCACTGCGCTCGGGCGCAAAATCGCTGTCGCTGAAAAAAGCCATGTCCTTCGACCTGATCGGGTATGCGCGCCAGAGTTCGCGCTACTTCAGCCAGATATTCCAGTTGCTGGCCGTCCAAAGCCAGGCGTCGCCGCGCATCGTGCAGGAAAGCATGATCCCCACCATACTCACGTCGGTCGAAGCGGGCATAGGCGCCGCGATCGTGCCCGCATCCCTGTCGCGCCTGCGCGCCGACACGCTGGCCTACCTGGAACTGCGGAATGTGGGAGCGATACGTGCGGAACTGCTGGCGGCCAGGCATCCGGCCAATCCCAATCCGGCCATCGACAATTTCCTGGCGTTGATGAAAGCCGACACCTCGGTCGACGCGTCCGGATGAGACAGCGCGCACAACCGCGCGCAGCGTGGCGTCCCCGGCAGGAATCGAACCTGCAATCTTCCCTTAGGAGGGGAAAGTTATATCCATTTAACTACAGGGACGCGGTTTGGGCCTGAGATTATAAAGCACAAAAAAACCGGGGCTCGCGCCCCGGCCTTTACAAGGTTGCCATCAGGCCTGCACGGCTATTCGAGCTTGATGTTGCCCTTGGCCACGACTTCCTTGGCCCAGTCGTACTGTTCCTTGATTTCTTTGGCGAACTCTTCAGGCGTGTTGCCGGAAGGAGCCGCGCCTTGCTTTTCAAGCGTTTCCACGACCTTGGGATCTTTCAGTGCCACGACAGCAGCATCGCGCAACTTCTTGATGATTTCGGGTGGCGTGCCGGCGGGAGCCAACAAGCCATACCAGGCGGGCTGGTTCAGTTGGGGATAGCCTTCTTCGGCCAGGGTCGGGACGTCGGGCAGAGACTTGAGGCGCTCGGGCCAGGCGATGGCCAATGGGCGCAATCCGCCGGCCTGGATCTGGCCCATGGACGAGGGCAGGTTGTCGAACATGCTGTCGATCTGGCCACCGACGGCATCGGTCACGGCCGGACCCGAACCCTTGTAGGGAACGTGGATGGCATCGGTGCCGGTGGCTTGCTTGAAGGCCTCGCCGAACAGGTGGAGCACCGAGCATGTGCCCGAGCTGCCGTGCGTGTACTTGCCGGGATTGTCTTTAAGCGCCTTGACGAATTCCTTGAAATTCTTGGCGGGGAACTTGGGGTTCACTTCGATCACGTTGGGCACGTTGGCGAAGTTGGTGACCGGCATGAAATCCTTCAAGGGATCATAGGGCAGATCCTTGGGGCGGCAGGCCGAGTTGACCGCCATGGTGGACACGGTGGCGATGGAAAGCGTGTAGCCGTCGGGTTTGGCGCGCGCCGCTTCCGCCGCGCCGATGGCGCCGCCTGCGCCGCCCTTGTTTTCGACGACCATGGTCTGGCCCAGTTCCTGGCCCATGCGTTGGGTGACGATGCGGGCCACGATGTCGGTGGAGCCGCCGGGAGCGAACGGAACAATGACACGAATGGGTTGCGTCGGGAAATCGGCGGCCTGTGCGGGAGCGCCGAATATCGAGGCAACGCCGGCGGCCAGCGCAACTGCGGCAAATCGATTTTGGAATTTAACCATCTAGTAATTACTCCGTAAAAAACGAATGGGTTTACAAAACAAGCCGCCCGAATTTCAGCTAAGCTCACTTAATTTTGTGGCAGGATAACAGCTATCAAGCTTTTCTGTCTCTTCTAGTTACTACCTATTCATTCTTCCCCGCAAAGCTTGCAAGCGCCTGAATACGGTCCGTTTGCAGCGCCCGTACCCTTATCCTTATGTCCGTCATCCAACTCGTACTGCCTGACTTCTTGCTTATCGGGCTGGGGTGGCTGCTGTTTCACAAACTCAGGTTTTCCAGCGATTTTTTCCGGGGCGCCGAGCAACTGGTCTACTTCGTGCTGTTTCCAGCGCTTCTCTTCCATTCGATCACTCAAACCCCCCTGAGCCTTTCGGGCACCTACACATTGCTGCAGGCTACGCTGGCCGTCATGGGTTTCGGCGTGGCCATGACCTGGCTGGCCGTGCCCGTGCTCAAGCCTTCGCCCATCGCCCATGCGTCGGTCGCGCAGTGCGGCTACCGCTTCAATACCTATATAGGCTTGTCGCTGGCCGGCGGACTGGCGGGTTCGACGGGACAGACCGTCATGGCGGTCATCGTGGGCTTTGCCGTGCCCATTTCCAACATCGCGGCCGTGCACGCCTTGGCCCGGCAGAACGGCGGCAAGGTGTTCCGGGAAATCGTCCGCAACCCCTTCATCATCGCCACCCTGCTGGCCCTGCTTTGCAATATTCTGGACGTCCCCATTCCCAAGGCCATCGACGCCACGCTGGGACGCCTGGGTGCCTGCGCCATCGCCATCGGACTGATGTGCGTGGGCGCCACGCTTTCCCTCGGAGGCGGCCAGGGCAGCGCCAGGCTCATGAGCTGGATGATCGCGCTGCGTTTGATGATCACCCCCGTATTCGCTATTTTCATAGGCTGGGCGCTGGGGCTGGGCCTGGTCGAACGGCAGATACTGTTGCTATTTGGCGCCTTGCCCACGGCTTCGTCGGCCCACGTTCTGGCCGCCCGAATGGGCGGGAACGGGCCGCTGGTTGCCGTGACGATGTCGATAGGAACCTTGCTGTCGGCGCTGACGATTCCCTTCTGGCTCATGATTGGGGCCGCTTAATCGAGAAACGGGCATGACACAGGAAAACCACCAGATCAGTAGAAATAGAGTGTATTTACCCGATGAAGAGGCCACGATATCCCTGGCCGCTCAGCTTGCGCCCCTGGTGTGCGGCACCCATCCGGCCTCGGGCGGGACGGGGCGCGGCGGGCGCATCCATCTTCGCGGGGACCTCGGCGCGGGCAAGACCAGCTTCGCCCGCGCCCTGCTGCGCGCGTCCGGAATCACCGGACGAATAAAAAGTCCCAGCTACGCACTGCTTGAAAGCTATAATCTTTCTAACTTATACTTCTATCACCTTGATTTCTATAGATTTAGCGATTCGCGAGAATGGGTGGACGCTGGGTTTCGCGATATACTGCAGAAAGAAGCGGTGATTTTGATCGAATGGCCGGAGCAAGCAGGCGCTTTATTGCCGCCTCCAGACCTCGACATACACCTGGACTATGCAGACATCGGGCGGTACGCCAGCCTAGCGGCCCATAGCGACAAAGGAAAATTATGGCTGACGACTCTTGCCCTTCCCCATCCGGAACATCCCCGGCGGGAATCTCCCGACGCCGGCTCATAACGACCGCGGGCAGCCTGTTCATCCTGCCGGTCATTCCGACGCTGACGCATGCGGCGACCATCGTCGCCGTGCGCACCTGGCCCGCCGACGAATACACGCGGGTCACCCTGGAAATGGACAGCGAGCTCAAGGCGGAACACTTCACGCTGGACAATCCCGACCGGCTGGTCGTGGACATCCAGGGCCTGAGCATCAACGCGACCATCAACAATCTCGTCTCCAAGATCAAGCCCAACGATCCTTACATCGGCTCCGTGCGGGTGGCGCAGAACCGGCCCGACGTGGTCCGGCTGGTGCTCGACCTGAAGCAGCCCATTGCGCCGCAGGTCTTCACGCTGAAGCCCATCGGCGAATACAAATACCGCCTGGTGCTCGACCTGTATCCCAAGGTGGCGCAAGACCCCTTGCTGGCCATCATGAATGAAGCCGACCAGGACCCATTGGCCGAAGTGCTGGAGGAATTGGCGCAGAATGCGCCGCCCGACGTCCCCGTGCCTTCGGTGCCGGGCCAGAAGCTGCCGCCCGTGGCCAAGCAGCCCCGCGCGCCGGCCGCTCCTCCGCCCATCGCGTCGGAACCGCGCCGCGACAACCGGCCCATATTGGTCGCGCTCGATCCCGGCCACGGCGGTGAAGACCCCGGCGCCATAGGACGCAACGGTACGCGGGAAAAAGACATCGTCCTGAGCATCGCCCGACGGCTGAAAAAACTGATCGACGCGCAGCCCAATATGCGGGCCTACCTGACGCGCGACAACGACTATTTCGTGCCTTTGCACGTAAGGGTGCAAAAGGCGCGCCGCGTCAAGGCCGACCTGTTCATCTCCATACATGCCGACGCCTGGATCAAGCCCAGCGCGCGCGGATCGTCGGTGTTCGCGCTGTCCCAGAACGGCGCCACCAGCGCGGCCGCGCGCTGGATGGCAAAGCGTGAAAACGATGCCGATCTGATCGGCGGCGTCGACCTGGGGTCGCACAACAAGCAGGTGGCCAAGGTTCTGCTGGACCTGTCCACCGCCGCCCAGATCAACGATTCCATGCGGGTCGGCGACCGCGTCCTGGGCGAGATCGGGAAAATCAACCGTCTGCACAAGAAAAGCGTGGAACGGGCCGGGTTTGCGGTATTGAAGGCGCCCGACATCCCCTCCATCCTGGTGGAGACGGCGTTCATCAGCAACCCCGAGGAAGAGCGCCTGCTGCGCAGCCCCGCGCACCAGGACAAGATCGCCCGCGCCATGCTGACGGGCATCAGCGGTTATTTCGCCTCCAGCCCGGCCCTTGCGCGGCGCGCCTGAGCAGCGCGCTTTCCGGCCCGGCAACGGGCCGGCGCGCCGCTAGGCCGACGGGGATTTGCGCTTGAACAGCTTCCATAGCGTGCCCAGCACGACGGGCACGGCGGCCGCGCTGACACCGATCAGGACGATGGTGTTCAGATGCTCCTTGATGATGGGCACGTTGCCGAAAAAGTATCCCAGCGTAACCAGGCCACCCACCCACAGGACGGCGCCGGAAATATTGAACAGTTGGAAGCGCAGGACATTCATGCCGGCGACCCCCGCCACGAAGGGCGCAAAGGTGCGGAAAATCGGCAGGAAGCGCGACAGGACGATGGTCTTGCCGCCATGCTTCTCATAGAAGGCATGGGTCTTGATCAGTGCGTTCCGGTCCAGGAAGCGCGAATTGCTGGTAAACACCTTGGGTCCGATATACCGCCCTATGGAGTAGTTCAGGGTGTTGCCCAGCACGGCCGCCACGATCAATATGCCGGCCAGCATGACCGGGTCCAGCAGGCCGGATGCGCCGAAGGCGCCGGCGATGAACAGCAGCGAATCGCCCGGCAAAAAGGGCAGCACCACCAGGCCCGTCTCGCCAAAAACGATAAGGAAGAGCACCAGGTAAATCCATTCGCCATATTGCGCCACCCAGTCTCCCAGGAACTGGTCTATATGGAGAATCATATTGAAGAGATCAAGCATATCCGCTACCAAAAAAAGTTACAGCAATATAGCCTGTTCGAGGCGGCAACAAAAGAACAGGCGCGCCCGACCGGCTAAAATCAAGCCGACACGCAACACAATACACCTTCGCGCCGCGCCCCTGCTTGACGCGCCGGCGCCGGTCCCGACATCAACGGAATACCGCAATGCCTGAACGCCGCTCCATCGCTCCCCTTCCCGACCAGCTCATCAGTCAGATTGCGGCCGGCGAAGTCATCGAACGGCCGGCCTCCGTCCTGAAGGAATTGCTGGAAAACGCCATCGATGCCGGCGCGCGGGCCATCGAAGTCCGCCTGGACGGCGGCGGCATACGGCGAATTTCCGTCAGCGATGACGGATCGGGCATTCCGCAAGACGAACTGGCCCTGGCGCTGACGCGCCATGCCACCAGCAAGATCGCCTCGCTGAACGAACTGGAGTCCGTCGCTTCGATGGGTTTCCGGGGAGAGGCGCTGGCCTCGATTTCATCGGTGGCGCGGCTTACCCTGACGTCCCGCAGCGCCGAGGCGCCCCATGCCTGGCAGATACAGGCACCACACGGCGCGCCCGTCCCCGCATCCGGGTCCATCGGCACCACCATCGACGTGCGGCAGCTGTTCGATGACGTCCCGGCGCGCCGCAAATTCCTGCGCTCGGAAGCCACCGAATATGGGCATTGCGTGGACGCGCTGGAAAGGATCGCGCTGGCCCAGCCGCACATCGCCTTCAGGCTGTTCCATAATGACAAGGCGCAGCGCAACTGGCGGGCCGCCGATATCGGCCAGCGGGTGCGGGAAGTCCTGGGCGCGGAATTCATCGAGCAGGGCCTGGAGGTCTCGCGCGAGCATGGCCTGATCGCCCTGCAAGGCGTCATTACACGCCCCACGTATGCGCGCAGCCGCGCCGACCGGCAATATCTCTACGTGAATGGACGCTACGTCAAGGACCGGACCGTGGCCCACGCCATACGCCAGGCCTACGCCGACGTGCTGCATGGCGACCGCCAGCCCGCCTATGTGCTGTTTCTCTCGGTCGATCCGTCCACGGTGGACGTGAACGTGCATCCGGCCAAGCACGAGGTGCGTTTCCGCGACAGCGGCGCGATTCACCGCTTCGTGGGCCAGGCCCTCGGCCAGGCGCTGTCGGCGGCGGGCGGCCACACGCTGGCCGGACAAGGCGGCCCGGACGACGTTGCCGCCGCCGCATACACCGGCGCAGCGCCAGGCTTCGGCGCACCGGAGCGCGGCATGGACGAGCAGCGGATTCCCGCCGGCGACGCGGACGGCGCAACGAGTCTCGCGCCGGCGCGGCCCTTGCCGGCGTTTGACGGGCGCCCGCCGATGCCCTCGTCCTTTCTCCGCCCGCCGATGCAGCAGGCCTTTCAGCTGCGCGATCATGGCGCCGGGCAAGCCACGGACTGGCAATCGCTCTACCGCCCCATCGACGCCTCCGATGCCGCGCCGGGTACGCCGGCCGCTCAGCCGCCGGCGCACGAGTTTCCCCTGGGCATGGCCCTGGGCCAACTGCACGGCATCTATATCCTGGCCCAGAACCAGGCGGGGCTCGTTCTGGTCGACATGCATGCCGCGCACGAGCGCGTCGTCTACGAACAATTGAAGAAAGCCATGGATGCCCAGAGCCTGCCGCGCCAGGAATTGCTGGTTCCCGTCGTCTTCGGCGTAAGCGAAAAAGAGATCGGACTGGTCGAAGAGCACGCCGCCACGCTGGCCGATCTGGGACTGGAGCTGCGGGCGGCGGGCCCCTCCTCCATCGCGGTGCGCGCGGTGCCCGCCCTGCTGGCCAACGGCGACATCGAATCGCTGGCGCGCGGCGTGCTGCGCGACCTGGCCAGCGTGGGCGTATCGCCGCGCCTGACCGAACAGCGCAACGAATTGCTGTCGACCATGGCCTGCCACGGATCGGTGCGGGCCAACCGGCGCCTTACCCTGGACGAAATGAACGGCCTGCTGCGCAGGATGGAGCAAACCGAAAGGGCCGATCAATGCAACCACGGCCGCCCCACCTGGGTCCAATGGAAGGTCGGCGAGCTCGACAAGCTTTTCATGCGCGGCCAATGAGCGGCCCCGTCCTATGCCTGGCCGGCCCGACCGCCTCGGGAAAGAGCGCGGCGGCGCTGGCCCTGGCCCGGCGCTGGCCGGTGGAAATCATCGTCATGGATTCCGCCACCATCTACCGCGGCATGGATATCGGCACCGCCAAGCCGTCCCGCGAGGAACAGGCCCGGGTGCCGCACCACCTGCTGGACATACGCGACCCGGCTCAGTCCTACTCGGCGGCCGAATTCCAGCGCGACGCCGGCACCCTCATCGCCGACATCGCCGCCCGGGGCCGCCTGCCGCTGCTTTGCGGCGGGACCATGCTGTATTACAAAGCGCTGCGCGAGGGGCTGAACGAGCTGCCGGCGGCCGACGCGGCCGTGCGCGCCGACATAGACCGCGAGGCACGTGACATGGGCTGGCCCGAGCTGCATCGCCGGCTTTCACGCTACGATCCCGACACCGCCGCCCGGCTGGCTCCCAACGACAGCCAGCGGCTGCAGCGGGCCATCGAAATCTACCGGGTCAGCGGCCGGCCGATGTCCGAATGGCTGAAGGATCCGCCCTTGCGGCACGGCGATATGCGGCAGTTCGTCACCATCAGCCTGGAGCCGTCCGACCGGCTGGCCTTGCACACGCGCATCGCGCAGCGCTATCAAGCCATGATGGATCAGGGTTTGCTCGACGAGGTGCGCGCCCTGCATCGGCGGCCCGACCTGCACACCGGCCTGCCCTCGGTGCGCTGCGTGGGCTACCGCCAATTATGGGATTATCTGGACGGGAAAAACGGCCTGAGCCAGGCCGTGGAACAGGCCATCGCGGCGACCCGCCAGCTGGCCAAGCGCCAGCTGACCTGGCTGCGGTCCTTGCCGCAGCGGCATACGGTCGATTGCCTGGATCCGGACGCGGCGGCGCGCGTCGTGGACGCGGCCGCGGCTCAGTGGCCCGCGGCCCGGTAGGCGCTGGAGCGGCATAGCGCCGCAACCGGCTGCCTAGACGACGACGGTCTGGGGCGCGTCGGCGCCGTCCTGCTCGATGATCTCGCCCAGGCGGCTGACCTGTTCGCCCTGCGCGGCCAGTGTCGCCGCGATCGCATCGGCCTTGTCGGCCGGCACCACGAGCACCATGCCGATGCCGCAGTTGAAGACCCGGTGCATCTCGGCATCGGCCACCCCGCCGTTCTGCTGCAGCCAGGTGAAGAGTTCGGGCATGGTCCAGGCATCGCGATGCACGCGCGCCGCAAGGCCCGGCTGCAGGATGCGCGGCACGTTGTCCAGCAGGCCGCCGCCGGTGATGTGCGCCAGGCCCTTGATGGCGTCGCCATGCTCGGCCAAAGCCGCCAGGACGGACTTGACGTAGATTCGCGTGGGCTCCATGACGACGTCTTCCAGCGGCCGGCCGCCCAGGTCCTGATTGGGTCGGGCGTTGGCGTGGGTAAGAATCTTGCGCAACAGGGAAAAACCGTTGGAATGGGCGCCGCTGGACGCGAGGCCCAGGACCGCGTCGCCCACCGCGATGGACTTGCCGTCGATGATGCGCGACTTCTCGACCGCGCCCACGGCAAAGCCGGCCAGGTCGTACTCGCCGTCGGGATACATGCCGGGCATCTCGGCGGTTTCGCCGCCGATCAGCGCGCAGCCGGCCAGCTCGCAGCCCCGGGCGATGCCGCCCACCACGCTGGCCGCGGTATCCACCGACAGCTTGCCGCAAGCGAAATAGTCCAGGAAATAGAGCGGCTCGGCGCCCTGCACCAGGATGTCGTTGACGCTCATGGCGACCAAGTCTATGCCCACGGTATCATGGCGCTTCCATTCGAACGCCAGCCGGAGCTTGGTTCCCACGCCGTCGGTGCCGGACACCAGCACCGGCTCTTTCAGATGACGCGGCACCTCGAACAATGCGCCAAAGCCGCCTATGCCGGCCATCACGCCGGCCCTCATGGTTTTGGCGGCCAGGGGCTTGATGCGATCGACCAGGGCTTCGCCGGCATCGATATCGACGCCGGCGTCGCGATAGGTCAGGGTAGCGGAATGTTTGTTTGTCATGAGAAATGCCGTGGGATGTGCAAGAATTGCGTGTTTAATTGAATACCAGACCTGATTTTACGATGAACGCGGCAAAAACACGCCCGGGCATGCCGCGGGCGAGACAATCGGCGGCCCCACAGTAGACAATACATGACGCAGCAACTGATACTCGACCTTCTGCCGTCCTCGCCGGCCTCGCTCGCCAATTTCGTCGCCGGCGATAACGGCGCGGCACTGGAAGCCTTGCGGGCCCTGCGGCCGGGCCGCGCCATCTACCTATGGGGCGCCGCCGGGGCCGGCCGCAGCCACCTGCTCCAGGCGGTCGCCGCCGGCGACGATGCGCTTTATTTCGACCGCGACGGCGACCCCGCCGCCCTGAAGGAAATCGCCACCGCCGAGACCCTGCGCTACCGGCTCATTGCGGTGGACGATGTGCAGGATCTGGACCAGGCCGGCCAGGCCGCCCTGTTCGCCCTGTACAATCGCTGGCGCGAGGTCGCCGCCACCGGCACCGGCTTTGCGCTGGTCCTGGCCGGCGACCGCGCGCCGCTGGCCATGCCCTTGCGGGAGGACCTGCGCACCCGGCTGGGCTGGGACCTGATATTCCGGCTGGAATTGCTTTCCGACGAAGACCGCGCACAGGCCTTGCGCAAGCGGGCCGGCGAGCGCGGGCTGCAGCTTTCCTCCGAGGTCATGGGCTGGATACTGACCCATTACGCACGCGACATGGGCCGCCTGAGCGCCCTGGTCGATGCGCTGGACCGCTACTCGCTCGAAAAACACCGGGCAATCACCCTGCCTTTACTGAAAGACCTGCTGGCCTCAAGCCAGCCGACCGAAGAATCCGATAATTCATGACATCTAAACGCCTGGCCCTGTTCGACCTGGATCACACATTGCTGCCGCTGGACAGCGACTATCAATGGGCCGACTTCCTTGCGCGCACCGGCCGCGCCGGCGATCCCGCCCAAGCGCAGCGCCGCAACGAAGAATTGATGGAGCGCTATAACGCGGGCAAGCTGACTGCTGAAGAATCGGCCCAGTTCATGCTGGGCCTGCTCACCCGCGGCAGCCCCATGGAGCTGGCCGAATGGCACGAGGCCTTCATGGCCGAAGTGGTGCGCCCCGCCATCCTGCCTTCGGCGCAGGACCTCGTCCGCCGCCATATGGATGACGGCGACCTGTGCGCCATCGTGACGGCGACCAACGAGTTCGTCACCGCCCCCATTGCGCGCGCCTTCGGCATTTCCCACCTGATCGCCACCCTGGCCGAAACCCGGGATGGCCGCTACACCGGCCGCATCCAGGGCACCCCCAGCTTCCAGGCCGGGAAGATCATCCGTGTGAAAGAGTGGCTGGCGGGCATGCAGCTGTCGATGGGCAGCTTCGAGCGCGTTTATTTCTACAGCGATTCGCCCAATGACCTGCCACTGCTGGAGGCGGTGAGCCATCCCATTGCAACCAATCCCAGCCCCGCATTGCGCCAGGTGGCGCAAGAGCGCGGCTGGAAGATTCTTGATCTGTTCAAGGACATGCAGGACGCAAAGTCCTAAAATACGCACATGCTTAAAGAAACAATAAAAAACTTCGTCGGACGCCTGTTTTCCTCGCCGGCGCGGGGTCCGGAGCGCCTGCCGCGCGAAAAACACGGAATAGATCGGCGCAACGTCTCGCGCCACGCCATCAAAGTCTGCGAAGTCTTGCGCCACGAAGGCTTTGACGCCTACATCGTGGGCGGAGCCGTCCGCGACCTGATCGTCGGCCTCGAGCCCAAGGACTTCGACGTCGCCACCAATGCCACGCCCAACCAGATCCGTCCGCTGTTCCGCCGCGCGCGCATCATCGGCAAGCGCTTTCAGCTGGTGCACGTGGTTTTCGGACAGGAAATCATCGAGACCTCCACCTTCCGGGCCAATGCCGCGGGCGATGAGGACACCGACGAGCATGGACGCATACTGCGCGACAACCTGTTCGGCAGCCAGGAAGAAGATGCCGCGCGCCGCGATTTCACCCTGAACGCCCTGTATTACGACCCCATCAACGAAGAGGTCATCGATTATCACCGCGGCGTCAGCGACCTGAAGAAGCGCGTGGTGCGCATGATAGGCGACCCCGAGCAGCGCTACCGCGAAGATCCGGTCCGCATGCTGCGGGCGCTGCGGTTCGCGGCCAAGCTGAACGGCACCATCGATCCCGCCACCCGGGAACCCATTGCGCGCCTGGCGCCGCTCATCGAGAACGTGCCCGCCTCGCGCCTGTTCGATGAAATCCTGAAACTGCTGACCTGCGGGCACGCCATGGACTGCCTGCGCCACTTGCAGGCCGTCGGCCTGCACCAGGGCCTGCTGCCGCTCATCGACCTCATCTTCGAGGAAGACGGCGGCGAGCAGTTCGTCGAGCTCGCGCTGGCGCGCACCGATGCCCGGGTCCGGTCGGGCAAGACCATCAGTCCCAGCTTCCTTTTCGCGGCCCTGCTGTGGAAGCTGGTCAACAAGCGCTGGCAGGAGCTCTGCGCAAGCGGCGAACACTCCGCCCAGGCGCTGATGATGGCGGCCGACTCCGTGGTCGAGGAACAGACCCGCAAGCTGGCCATACAGCGCCGCTTCCAGGCCGACATGCGCGAGATCTGGTTCATGCAGGCGCGTTTCGAGCGCGCCAACGCCAAGGCCATCTGGCGCATGGCCGAACAGCCCCGCTTCCGCGCCGCGGTCGATTTCCTGCAATTGCGCGCCGAAGCGCGCGAGGTCGACAGCGTCCAGGCGCAATGGTGGATGGACCTGGCCAATGCCGACGACGCCACACGCGGCGAAATGATAGAAGCCTACCAGGCCCAGAACCGGGGCCGGGCGCCGGCGGGCGCCGGCAAGCGCCGCCGCGGCCCCAGGCGCCGCCAGGCCAGGCCCGCGCCCAGCCAGGCTTGAAACCGATGACCATGGCGTTATCCCGCTCCGCCATGCCGGCGGCAAGGCCTGCCGGCCGGCCCCGTCCATGACGCTTGCATATATCGGCTTGGGCGCCAATCTGGGCGAGGCGCTGGACAGCCTGAAGCAGGCCGCGTCGGAGCTTGCCCGGGTGCCGGGCATAAGCGCGCTGACGCTGTCTCCGTTTTACGGCAGCGCGCCCGTGGGCTCCAGCGGCCCCGACTACGTGAACGCGGTGGCGGCGATTGAAACGACGCTGGATGCGCGCACGCTGCTGGCCGCGCTGCAGAAGATCGAACTGGACCATGGGCGCCTGCGCCCCTATCGCAACGCCCCGCGCACGCTGGACCTGGACCTGCTGCTTTACGGGGATCAGGAAATCGATGAGCCCGAACTCACCGTGCCGCATCCGCGCATGCACCAGCGGGCCTTCGTGTTGAAGCCGCTGGCCGACCTGGCGCCCAGGCTGCGCTTGCGGCAGGGCAGCCTGGCCGAGCTGCTGGAAGCGTGCTCCGGCCAAAGGCTGGAACAGATTTAACCAAGGGCGATCCGATCAGCCTTCGAGCATCCGGCGCGCGCGCTCGATGACCGGGGCATCGACCATCTTGCCATCCAGCTGGAAGGCCAGCGTGCCGGTATCCTGCGCCATCGCGACGACCCGGCGCGCCCAGTCGAGCTCGGCCTGGGCCGGCGCGAAAACCGAATGGATGACCGGCACCTGGGCGGGATGGATGCACAGCATCCCGCCAAAGCCCATGTCGCGCACTTGCCGCGCCACCGCCGCCAGGCCATCCTTGTCGGCGAAATCGGGATAAACGCCATCGAGCGGCGCCGCCAGGCGATGCGCCGCGCTGTGCAGGAGAATCCGGCAGCGGATATGGTCCAGCAGCAAGCCCGCGCCCGGCGTATCCGGCGTGGCTCCCAGCTCCAGCATCAGGTCCAGGCTGCCGAAAGACAGGCGCTCGACACCCTTTGCCGCGGCCAGGTCGTCCAGCGCCAGGACGCCCGCCGCGCTTTCCACGATGGGCAGCACCGGCTTGCCGGCGGCAAAAGCCTGGCCGACCTGCTCCGCGGATTCCGCCTTGGGCAGCAGGATGCCGGCCAGGGCCGGCAATTCGCGGCACAAAGCCATGTCCTCGGCAAACCACGGGGTGGCCGCGGCGTTGACGCGCACAAGAAAAGCGGCCTGCGGATGGGCTAGAGCGAACTCGAGCACATGCCGGCGGGCGGCCTCCTTCATCTCGTGCTCGACCGCGTCCTCCAGATCGATGATGACCGCGTCGGCCCCCGCCGCCAGCGCCTTGGCGTATCGTTCGGGCCGGCTTGCGGGCACGAACAGTGCCGATCTCGTTTTCCTGCTCATCAGATGATTCCTTGTTCGGAGTATGCCTCGATCTGCTGTGCCGTATAGCCCAGTTCGGCGAGGATGGCCCGTGAATTTTCGCCCAATGCCGGGATCCGGTCCATACGGGCCTGGAAAGCGGAGCTGGTGGCCGGCGGAATGAGGGCCGGCAGCGGACCCGCCGTGCTGTCCACCTCGCGCCAGCGCCCGCGCTGCGCCAACTGCGGATGCGCCCACACGTCGCTCATGGTGTTCACGCCCGCGTTGGCGATGCTGGCCTGCTCGAGCCGCTCGATCACCTGGTCGCGCGACAGGGACGCGAAGGCGGTAACGATCAGCACCCGCAAGGCCTCTTTGTTGGCCACGCGCAAGGTGTTGGAACTGAAGCGGCCGTCGGCGGCCAGATCGGGCTGGCGCAGGACGGTCTTGCAGAATGCCGCCCACTCGCGCTCGTTCTGCAAGCCCAGCATGACCTCGCTGCCGTCACCCACGGGGAAGGGGCCATAAGGATAGATGGTGGCATGGGCCGCGCCGGCCCGGGGCGGCGGCGAAGCCCCGTCGAATGCGTAATACATGGGGAAACCCATCCATTCGACCATGCTTTCCAGCATGGACACATCCAGGCGGCTGCCGACGCCCGTGCGCTCGCGCAGGAGCAGTGCCGACAGGATGCTGCTGTAGGCGTACATGCCGGCCGCGATATCGGAAATCGAGCACCCCGCCTTGGCCGGGCTGTCCGGCCCGCCGGTCACCGACAGGAAACCGCTTTCGCTTTGAATCAGCAGGTCGTAGGCCTTCTTGTCCTGGTAAGGGCCGCCTTCGCCGTATCCGGAGATATCGCAGACGATCAGGCGTGGGTGCCGCTCGTGCAAGTCCTCGAAGGACAGGCCCAGCCGCGCCGCGGCGCCGGGCGCCAGGTTCTGCACCAGGATATCGGCCCGCTCCAGCAGGCTACCCAGTATCTTGGCCGCATCGGGGTGCTTCAAATCGAGCGCAAGGCTTTCCTTGGAACGGTTGGTCCACACGAAATGCGAGGCCAGTCCCTTGACGCGTTCGTCGTAGCCCCGCGCGAAATCCCCCACGCCCGGGCGCTCCACCTTGATCACGCGCGCCCCAAGGTCGGCCAGTTGCCGGGTGCAGAATGGCGCCGCGATCGCATGTTCCAGGCTGACCACGGTAATGCCGTCCAGCGGCCGGGGCGCCGAGCCTGTGCTGGAGGACTGTTTCATGGTGCCCGTGCTTTGCTTGTGTGTGCTCATGACTTGAACCTCAACTCCGCCTGGTGGGCCAGCGTACCGTCCTGCTCCGCCCATAGATTCGCGCTGCCGTCTTCCGCCAGCACCCCCGCCACATTGAACGGCCTGGGCGCGATCAAAGGCCGCAAGCCGCGATACGACAGGGAAAGGACCTGCTTGTCCGGATGCGCATGGACAAAAGCCCGGCACATCAGGGTGGCGATCATGGGGCCATGCACGACCAGGCCCGGGTAGCCTTCCGTCCGCGTCGCGTAGGGCTCATCGTAATGGATACGGTGCCCGTTGAAGGTCACGGCCGAATAGCGGAACAGCATGACGGGGTCCGGCACCACGGCCTCGGACCACTGCGCCTCGGGCGCGATCATGCCGCCTTCGAGTTTGGGAGGACTGGGCTCGCGATAGACGATATCCTGCTCTTCGGAAATGCATAAGGCATCGCCCTGGATATAGTCATGCTTGACCGTCACGAACAGCAACTTGCCGCTGCGCCCCTGCTTTTCCGTGACGGCGGCTATCGTGGACTCGCGGCGGCCCTTCCTGCCCACCCGCAAGTCCTGCAGGAACTGCACCCGCCCTCCGGCCCACATGCGGTTGCGGTCGTCGGCCGGCGGCAGGAAGCCGCCCCGCCGCGGATGGCCGTCGTCGCCCAGTTCGTGGTAAGGCAGGGCATTGATGAACAGGCCCCACTGCCAGAGCAGGGGCAAGGCGCCGCCTTCGCCCGGAGCCTCCTCGTTCAGGCTCAAGGCGATGCGCCGAACATGTCCGACGTCGATGTTGTCGTCGAAGTTTTCCTTGCGTCCTATCCAGGATCCGGGATCCAGTGTGGTCATGAAGTTTTCCAAGGTCAGATAAAAACAATCCAGCTTATAGCTTGCCTGCATGGCGCGCATTTTTGAATTCGTTTTTTTATAAGCCCAGGTTTGGGGAAACCGAACAGCGCGCAAAAGTTGAAAAAAAGCCCGGATCGCAACGTATCCGGGCGAGGCTCGGGGCCTATTGAACGGGCACCAGCGGTATTTCCGCGATTCGGCTGCGCCATTCCCTCGGGCCGGTTTCATGCACCGATGTGCCCTGGGCATCGACGGCCACCGTAACCGGCATGTCCTTCACGTCGAATTCGTAGATGGCTTCCATGCCCAGGTCCTCGAAGCCCACCACCTTGGCGCCCCGTATCGCCTTGGAGACCAGGTAGGCCGAGCCGCCCACGGCCATCAGGTAGGCGGAGCCATGCTTGCGTATGGCCTCGATGGCCACTGGGCCGCGTTCGGCCTTGCCTATCATGGAGATGAGGCCGGTCTGCGCCAGCATCATTTCGGTGAAGGAATCCATGCGCGTCGAGGTGGTCGGGCCGGCGGGGCCCACGACCTCTTCGCGCACCGGATCGACCGGGCCGACGTAATAGATGACCCGGTTGGTGAAATCCACCGGCAGCTTCTCGCCGCGAGCCAGCATGTCCTGGATGCGCTTGTGCGCCGCGTCGCGGCCGGTCAGCATCTTTCCGGACAACAGCAGGGTCTGTCCCGGCTTCCAGCTGGCCACTTGCTCGCGCGTCAACGTGTTCAGGTCGACCTGCAACGATTTGTTGTAATCGGGCGCCCAATGCACATCGGGCCATTCGGACAGCGCAGGCGGCGTCAACCGGGCCGGGCCGGAACCGTCCAGCTCGAAATGCACATGGCGGGTCGCCGCGCAATTGGGGATCATCGCCACCGGCTTGGAAGCCGCATGCGTCGGGAAGGTATGGATCTTGACGTCCAGCACGGTGGTCAGGCCGCCCAGGCCCTGTGCGCCTATGCCCAGCGCATTCACCTTCTGGTACAGCTCGATGCGCAGCTCTTCAAGCTTGCTCTGCGGCCCGCGCTGCAGCAGCTCGTACATATCGATGTCTTCCATGAGCGACTGCTTGGCCATCAGCATGGCTTTTTCGGCGGTTCCGCCCACGCCTATGCCCAGCATGCCGGGGGGACACCAGCCCGCGCCCATTTGCGGCACGGTCTTGAGCACCCAGTCGACCAGGGAGTCGCTGGGATTGAGCATGGCGAATTTCGATTTGTTCTCCGAACCGCCCCCCTTGGCCGCCACCTGCACGTCGACCTTGTCGCCCGCGACCAGTTCGACATTGACGATACAGGGCGTGTTGTCGCGCGTGTTCTTGCGCGTGAACAGGGGATCGGACAATATCGACGCCCGCAAGGGATTGTCGGGATTCAGATAGCCCTGGCGCACGCCCTCGTCGCACAGCTCCTGCATGCTCCGGCGGGTGTCGAAGCGCACGTCCATGCCTATCTTCAGGAATACGTTGACCACGCCGGTGTCCTGGCAGATGGGCCGGCGTCCTTCGGCGCACATGCGCGAGTTGGTCAGGATCTGGGCAATGGCGTCCTTGGCCGCGGGGCTTTGCTCGAGCTCGTAGGCCCGCGCCAGGTGCTTGATGTAGTCGGCGGGATGATAAAAACTGATGAACTGCACCGCATCCGCGATGGACTGGATCAGGTCGCTTTCTTTTATAGTGGTGGTCATGGGCTGAACTATCATAAAAAATGGCAGGCCTGTCGGCCCGCCGGTTCTTGCTGAAGGCGCGGGCTTACTTGCCGCGCCACACGGGCTTGCGCTTTTCCGCAAAGGCGGTCGCGCCTTCCTTCGCATCGGCCGATGCGAAGATGTGCGCGACGCGGGGGCGCTGCAAATCGAACATGTCGGCCTGGCGCCAGTCGCGCGACTCGGTGACGATCCTCTTGGCCGTGCGCACGGCCAAGGGGCCGTTGGCGGCAACGACGCGCGCCAGTTCCAGGGCGGTTTCCAGCGCCTTGCCCGGCTCCACCAGGCGGTTGACCAGGCCATAGGCATGGGCGCGGGCCGCCGGCAGCATTTCACCGGTCAGCACGGCCTCCATGGCGATATGGTAGGGAATGCGGCTGGGCAGGCGCAGCATGCCGCCGGCGCCCGCCACGATGCCGCGCTTGACTTCGGGCAAGCCGAAATTGGCGTTGTCGGCCGCCACGATCAGGTCGCAGGCCAGCGCCATTTCGAAGCCTCCGGCCAGTGCATAGCCTTCGACGGCGGCGATGAGGGGCTTTTGGGGCGGCCGTTCGCACAGGCCGGCAAAGCCCCGGCCCTCGACCAGCGGACGCTGGCCGTTGTGGGCGAAAGCCTTCAGGTCCATGCCCGAGCAAAAGGTGTTGCCGGCGCCCGTCAGGATGCCCAGCGTGACATTTTCGTTGGCGTCCAGCGCATCGAATGCCTTGGCCAGCTCGTGGGCGGTCTCGTAATTGACGGCGTTGCGCTGCTCGGGCCGATTAACCGTAATAATCTGAACCTGTTCGATTATTTCCACTTTCACCAAGTCGGACATAGCACCTTCCCTAAAAAAACCCCACGCCGCGGCACGCGCCGCACGCGTTGATAAACGGTCGAACCCAGCATCATACGACCAATTGATCCCGGCCCTGACCCGGGCAAACCTTCTTCGTGTCGGAACCAGTTAAAATCGAGAGATTTTGCAGCTTTTCGGTTTACTGGCCTTCGCACATGCTCACTTTTCAGCAAATCATTTTAACGCTACAGCAATATTGGGATAAGCAGGGCTGCGCGCTGCTGCAACCCTACGACATGGAAGTGGGCGCAGGCACCTCGCACACGGCTACCTTTCTGCGTTCGATAGGCCCCGAGCCATGGCGCGCCGCCTATGTCCAGCCATCGCGCCGCCCCAAGGACGGCCGCTACGGCGAGAACCCCAATCGCCTGCAACATTATTACCAGTACCAGGTCGTGCTCAAGCCGGCTCCGCCCGAGATCATCGATCTCTATATTGGTTCGCTCGTCGCGCTGGGCATCGACCCGCAGGTGCACGACATCCGTTTCGTCGAGGACGACTGGGAAAACCCCACGCTGGGCGCATGGGGCCTGGGTTGGGAAGTCTGGCTGAACGGCATGGAAGTGACCCAGTTCACGTATTTCCAGCAGGTCGGCGGCCTGGACTGCACCCCCACCACGGGCGAGATCACCTACGGTCTGGAACGGCTGGCCATGTATCTTCAGGGTGTCGAAAGCGTCTACGACCTGGTCTGGACCGAAAGCGCCGATGGGCGCAAAGTCCTTTACCGCGACGTCTTCCACCAGAACGAGGTGGAGCAGTCCACCTATAATTTCGAGCACGCATCGACCGACATGCTGTTTGCCCACTTCGGCGACTACGAAGCCGAGGCGCAGCGCCTGATCCAGGTTCCGCTGGCCCTGCCCGCCTACGAAGCCACGCTGAAGGCGGCGCACACCTTCAATATGCTCGATGCCCGCGGAGCCATCAGCGTTACGGAGCGCGCCGCCTACATAGGCCGCATCCGCAATCTGTCGCGCGCCGTCGCGCAGGCTTATTACGATTCACGCGAGAAACTAGGATTTCCCATGCTGGTCAAAACCGCTGGCACGGAGGCCGCATAATGACGAATGCCGCCCCTCTCACCCAGCCCCTGCTGCTCGAACTGCTTACCGAAGAGCTTCCCCCCAAGGCATTGCAAAAGCTGGGCCTGGCTTTTGCCGAAGGCGTGCGCAAGACCCTGGCGCAGCATAATCTGCTGGCTCCCGACTGCGTCACCGTAGACTTTTCCACGCCGCGGCGGCTGGCCGTCCGGCTGGACGCCGTCCTGGGCCAGGCGCCCGAGCAGACCTACACCGAAAAACTCATGCCCGCCAAGATCGGCCTGACCGACAGCGGTGAACTTACGCCGGCGCTGGCCAAGAAGCTGGCCGGCAAGGGCCTTGCGCACCTTGGCGCGTCCGACCTGATCCGCGAATCGGATGGCAAGCAGGACTACCTGTACGCCCGGGGCATCGCCAGCGGCGCGACGCTGGTCGAGGGCTTGCAGGAAGCGCTGGACCATGCGATTGCCGGCCTGCCCATACCCAAAGTCATGCGCTATCAACTGGCCGACGGCGTCACCAGCGTCAAGTTCGTCCGCCCCGCCCATCGGCTTGTCGCCTTGTGGGGCGACCAGGTCGTCCGGGTCAGCGCGCTGGGCCTCGATGCCGGGCGCAGCACCCTGGGCCACCGCTTCATGGCGCCCCAGGCCATCGCCATCGCTGCGCCGGACTCCTACGAAAGCCAGTTGCGCGACGAAGGCAGGATCATCGCGTCCTTCACGGCGCGGCGCTCCCTGATCGAACAGCAATTGCAGCAGCAGGCCCAGGCGCTGGGCGCCAGCATAGGCGCGGGCCCCGAGGTCGACGCCCTGCTGGACGAAGTCACCGCGCTGGTGGAGCATCCCACGGTCTACGTCGGGCAGTTCGAGGAACAGTTCCTGCAAGTGCCGCCCGAATGCCTGATCCTGACCATGCGCCTGAATCAGAAGTATTTCCCCTTGTTCGAGCCGGCCGGCGGCAAGCTCACGCACCGCTTCCTGATCGTCAGCAATATGCAGGTCGACGATCCGGTGCACATCATCGAAGGCAACCAGCGTGTGGTCAGGCCGCGTCTGGCCGATGCGCAGTTCTTTTTCGAGACCGACCGCAAGACCCCTCTGGCCGACCGGGTGGCGGGGCTGGCGGCCAGCGTCTATCACAACAAGCTGGGCTCCCAGCTCGAGCGCGTCGAGCGCGTGCGCAAGATAGCCGGATACATCGCAGGGCAATTGGGCGCCGACGCCCCGCATGCGGATCGCGCCGCACTGCTGGCCAAAGCGGACCTGGGCTCCAACATGGTGGCCGAGTTCCCCGAGCTGCAAGGCATCATGGGCGCCTATTACGCGGCCGCCGACGGCGAAGCCGACGATGTCGTCCTGGCCTTGAAGAATCAGTACCGCATACGCCTGGACGCTCCGGTCGACGGCGCTACGCTCACCTCCGCCATCCTGTTCATCGCCGAGCGCGCCGAAACGCTGATGGGAATCTGGGGCATAGGCCTGGTGCCCACCGGCGAACGCGACCCCTATGGGTTGCGGCGCGCCGCCCTGGGCCTGATCAGCGCGTTCGAGCAACTGGGCGCGGGCGGCTACCTGAAGGTCAACGACAGCGCCACCCTGCGCCTGCCCGACCTGCTGGCGTCCGCGGCCAGCGCCTTCAAGCCCGGCGCCCTGGCCGAGCCGACCGCCGCCGAGGTCCAGGCCTTCATCTACGAACGCTATCGCAACCAGCTGACGGGCGATTTCGACCGCAATGTGGTCGACGCGGTACTGGCGCTGGAGCCGGCCCTGCACCAGGTTCAGGCGCGCATACACGCCTGCGCCGATTTTGCCCGGCGACCCGAGGCGGAAAGCCTGGCCGCCGCCAACAAGCGCATTGCCAATCTGCTCAAGAAAGCCGACAGCGCGCTGGGCGCCGTCGATCACGGCAAGCTTGCCGAGCCCGCCGAGCAGGCACTGGCCGACGTCATCGCCAGACTCAAGCCGCAAGCCCGGACGCAGCTGGATCAGGGCGATTTCACCGGCAGCCTGGCCACCATGGCCCAGGCCAGGGACGCGGTCGATGCGTTCTTCAACGACGTCATGGTCATGGCCGAGGATCCGGCCCTGCGGGCCAATCGCCTGGCCCTGCTTCACGACCTGCACCAGGTCATGAACCAGGTCGCCGACATTTCCAGGTTGGCCCAGTGAAACTCGCCATACTCGACCGCGACGGCGTCATCAACCAGGACAGTGCCGCCTTCATCAAGCATCCGGACGAATGGATACCCCTGCCGGGCAGCCTGGAGGCCATTGCGCGCCTGTCGCGCGCCAATTGGCGCGTCGTCATCGCAAGCAACCAGTCCGGCCTCGCGCGGGGCCTGTTCAGCATGGACACGCTCAATGCCATCCATGCCAAGATGCGGCGCGAAGCCGCCCAGGCCGGCGGCGCCATCGATGCCATTTTCGTGTGCCCGCACGGGCCGGACGACGACTGCGGCTGCCGCAAGCCCCGGACCGGCCTGTTCGTGGACATCGGCCGCCGCTACGACATCGACTTGAAGAACGTGCCGGCCGTCGGCGACTCGCTGCGCGACCTGCAGGCCGCCAGCCAGGCAGGCTGCGCCCCCTGGCTGGTCCTGACGGGCAATGGGGAAAAAACCCGCGAACAGGGGCCTCTGCCCGCGGGCACCGAAATCCGCGCGGACCTGGCTTCGGTCGTGGACGCCTGGCTGACCGGGGAATGACCATGGCCGTATTGCGCGCAAGCCTGTATCAGCTCTTCCTTATCGTCACCGTCATCCCCTACGCCCTGGCCTGCATCCTGTGGTCGCCCTTGCCGCTGCGCTGGCGCTACAAGCTCACGGTGGGCTGGCCGCGCCTGGCGGTCTGGGGCGCCAAGACCATCCTGGGCATACGCTGGCAGTTGAAAGGCGCCGAGAACCTTCCCGAGGGCGGCGCCATCCTGCTGTCCAAACACCAGTCGGCCTGGGAAACCTTGTTCTTTCCCGCCTACATGCCCCGCGAACTTTGTTTCGTCTACAAGAAGGAACTGCACTGGGTGCCTTTCTTCGGCTGGGGCCTGGCGCTGTTGCGCATGATACCCATAGACCGCTCAAAAGGACGCGATGCCTTCGAGCAGGTGGTGCGCATAGGCCAGGAGCGCATCGACGCCGGCCGCTGGCCCATCCTGTTCCCCGAGGGGACGCGCATCGCACCGGGCAAGGCGGGCCGATACAAAATGGGCGGCGCGCTGCTTGCCACGCGCACCAATACTCCCATCATTCCGGTGGCGCACAATGCCGGCGAATGCTGGCGACGCAATGCCTTCATCAAGAAGCCCGGACTGGTCACCGTATCGATAGGCCCCCTGATCGATCCCGCCGGCCTGACGCCGGATCTTGTGAACGAGAAAGTACGCGACTGGATCGAATCCGAAATGCGCGTGCTCAATCCCGAACGATATGGATCCGAATAGGCAACTGGAGCTTTTTTCAGATGCCCCGGCGGCGCTCCCGCCGGCCGTGCCCGCCCCCGCCCCGCCGCCGGCGAACGAACCGGCCGTTGTCGCCACCCTGCCACCGCCATCGCTGCCACGCAACGCGCGATGGCGCGAGGTCGCCACCCCTGGGCAGACCATCGGCTTCGTGCTGCAGCGCTCGCGCCGCAAAAGCATAGGCCTGACCGTCAACGACGACGGCTTGCAGGTGACGGCTCCAAATTGGGTGACATTGGGACAGATCGACGCCGCGGTGGTGGAAAAAGCCAATTGGATCCTGACCAAGCTGCGCGCGCTGAGGGCCAGGCAGCGGCATCTGGCCACGGCGGACACGCAATGGCAGCAAGGCGGCAGCATTCCCTATCTGGGCCGGCGCATCGTGCTCGAGCTGAACGGCGCCGGAAAGACGACGGCATTCAGCGGCAGCCCATTCAAGCCCCGCGACGGCGACACGCTGAGCCTGGCGCTACCCCCCGGCGCCGACCGGCACCGTATACGGGACAGTGTCCATGCCTGGCTGCAGCAGCAGGCGGCCGAGTGGTTCGAGCAACGCCTGCGGCATTTCCTGGACGCCAATGGGCTGGCCATCCGGCGCTGGCGGCTATCGTCGGCGGCGACCCGCTGGGGCTCATGCAGCAGCGATGGCAACATCATGCTCAATTGGCGCCTGATACACTTCGACCATGACGTCATCGATTACGTCATTGCGCACGAACTGGCGCATCTGCGCGAAATGAACCACAGCAAGGACTTCTGGCGCGAAGTCGGCCGCATCCTTCCGGGCTTCGAGCGTTCGCGCGATGCGCTTCGGCAACACAACCCGGGCTCGCTTCCATTGATCTGAAGCGCCCCCGCTCGTTCAACCCACCACCTTCAAGGAGATTTCCTTGCGTTTACTACACACCATGCTGCGCGTAGGCGATCTGGAACGCTCGCTGCAGTTCTACACCAACGTACTGGGAATGAGGCTGCTGCGCCGCAAAGACTATCCCGACGGCAAGTTCACCCTGGCCTTCGTGGGCTATCAGGACGAGGACCAGGGCGCCGTCATCGAGCTGACGCACAACTGGGACACGCCCTCTTACGACCTGGGCAACGGCTACGGGCACATTGCGCTCGAGGTCGAGAACGCCTACGACGCCTGTGCGCGCATCAAGGAAAAGGGTGGCCGCGTGACCCGCGAGGCGGGCCCCATGAAGCACGGCCAGACCGTCATCGCCTTCGTGGAAGACCCCGACGGCTACAAGATCGAACTGATCCAGCGCAAGGACCGGGCGGACTAAAGCCCCCCGGCGACCCTTGGCCGGACGGCACTCTAGGCCGCGGGCCGGACGAATTCGCCCGGTCCGAAGTCGTCCACCTCGATCACCTGCGCCACCGCGCTTTCGACCGCCGTGAGCAAAGCGGCCTGCTCGTCGGTGATCGCCCCTTTGGCGTGGGCCAGCCGCCAATCCTTCAGGCCCGCGTGCTTGACGCGGTCCAGCAGAGGCTGCGCTTCGATGACGAGCTCGTAGGCACGCTCCAGCAGCTCCACGCTGGGGCTGTCATGCCCCTCCCAGACGGCGCCCACCAGGCGGTCGCGCGTATCGGAGGGCTCCATCAGCAGGTTCGCGCAGGCGGCGGTGAGCGCATCCGAGGGCGGCGACGCCCCCAGGCCCGGCGGTAGAAGCAGGCCGCGCAGCAACCAGGCAAGCCCGCGCGACGGAAAATTGAGCAACACTTCGTTCAGGCGCTTCTCGATCATGGCAAAGCCCTGCAAGGCGCAAAAGCGCAACAGGGGCAGATCGGATTCATGCCGGCCGTCGTCGTGCCAGCGCTTGAGCACCGCCGATACCAGGAAGAGCTCGGCCAGGATGTCGCCCAGCCGCGCCGACAGCATTTCCTTGCGCTTCAGGCTTCCACCCAGCGTCAGCAAGGTCATTTCAGACACCAGGGCAAAGGCGGCTGAGTAGCGCGACAGGCCGCGGTAATAGGCGGCCGCCGCCCCGGCCTCGCGCGGCGCGGCGGCCAGCCGTCCGGCCGTCCACGCCATGCCCGTCGCGCGCAGCGCATTCCTGGCGCTGTGCGCCAGGTGGGTCCAGATGACCGCATCGAAGGCATCCTGGCCGGCCTGCTCGTCGCTGTCGGCCAGCGCCACGACTTCTTTCATCAAGTAGGGATGCGCCCGGATCGCCCCCTGCCCGAATACGATGAGGTTGCGGGTCAGGATGTTGGCGCCTTCCACGGTAATGGCCACAGGCAGCGCCCGGTACAGATTGCCAAGATAATTGCCGGGGCCGTCGATGACGGCCTTGCCCGCATGAATGTCCATGGCGTCGTTCACCGATTGCCGCATGCGCTCGGTGGCATGAAGCTTCATGATGGCCGAAACGACCGCCGGCTTGTAGCCCATCTCGAGCCCCGCGCAGGTATAGCGCCGCGCGGCTTCGACCAGATAGGCATTGCCCGCCAGGCGCCCCAGTTTTTCCTGCACGCCTTCGAACTTGCCTATGGGTATGCCGAACTGGGTGCGCACGCGGGCGTAGGCCCCGGACGTATGAGCGGTAAAGGCGCAGGCGGCCGCCGACAGGGATGGCAGGGAAATGCCCCGGCCCGCCGCCAGCGCGCTCATCAGCATCTGCCAGCCCTTTCCGGCCTGCTCCACCCCGCCTATCAGGGCGTCCAGCGGGACGAAGACGTCATGGCCTTCCGTGGGCCCGTTCTGGAAAGCCTGCAGGGCGGGCAGATGCCGGCGGCCCGTCTGGACGCCCGGCAGGTGCGTGGGCACCAGAGCCACGGAAATGCCCGGCTCGGGATCGTCCCCGATCAACCCGTCGGGATCGGACAACTTGAAGGCCAGGCCCAGCACGGTGGCGACCGGGCTCAAGGTAATGTAGCGCTTGCGCCAATTGAGCAGTATGCCCAGGGTGTCGACGCCGTCGACCTGGCGCCGGCACACCACGCCGGTATCGGTCATGGAGGCGGCATCGGAGCCCGCTTCGGGGCTGGTCAGGCCGAAGCATGGAATTTCCTGGCCCCGGGCCAGCCTGGGCAGCCAGTAGTCGCGCTGGTCCTGAGTGCCGAACTGCATCAGCAGTTCGCCGGGACCCAGGGAATTGGGCACCATGACGGTCACGGCCGCGGTCACCGAGCGCACGGAGATCCGACGCACGACTTCGGAATGGGCATAGGGCGAGAAGCCCAACCCGCCGTACTCCTGTGGAATGATCATCCCGAAGAAGCCATGTTCCTTGAAGAAGGCCCAGACATCGGCGGGAAGGTCCGCGTCCCGCCAGGTGATCTGCCAGTCGTTCAGCATGCGGCAGACCTGCGCCACCGGACCGTCCATGAAAGCCTGTTCCTGCGGCGTCAGCGAGACCCGCGGCGCGTCGAGCAACTGCCGCCAATCGGGCTTGCCCGAGAACAGCTGGGCGTCCCACCACACATCGCCCGCCTCGATGGCTTCCTGCTCGGTGGACGATAGCCGCGGCATGGCTTCGCGCGCCATGCGGTACAAAGGCTCGGTCAGCCACTGGCGGCGCCAGGCTCTCCAGTTCATGTTGCTCCCTTTATCGGTGTCTCGATAGCAGCCATTATCCCCCGAAAGAACGATGGCTGAACAGTATCTCCCCTGCGGACTATCCCTGTCCGCACAGAGTCTGCGACAATCTGGCTCTGCCCATCACTGTCCTTGCGCGACGCTCCATGCTCAATACGCTCTGGCTTGCCTTCTTCATCGTGGCTTCGGTATCCGGCCTGTATCAATGGATCGCGCTGGACGACCCCGAGGTCTTCTCGCGCATCGTGCTCGGCCTGTTCGACATGGCCGAGCTTTCCGTCCAGATCATGATCCTGCTCTTCGGAACGCTGACCTTGTGGCTGGGCTTTCTGCGCATCGCCGAAGCGGCGGGACTCATCGAAGCGCTGGGCCGCCTGCTGGCGCCGCTGTTTCGCAGGCTCATGCCGGAAGTGCCTCCCGGCCATCCGGCGCTGGGCCTGATCACCCTGAATTTCGCCGCCAACGGATTGGGACTGGACAACGCCGCCACGCCCATCGGCCTGCGCGCGATGCGCGAACTGCAATCGCTCAATCCGGATCCCAAATCGGCCACCAATGCGCAAATCCTGTTCCTGGTGATGAACGCTTCATCGCTGACGCTCCTGCCGGTCAGCATCTTCATGTACCGGATCCAGCAGGGCGCTCCCGACCCCACGCTGGTTTTCCTGCCCATCCTGCTGGCCACCTCGGCCTCGTCCCTGGCCGGCCTGCTTGCCGTGGCGTTCATGCAAAGGCTCAGGCTGCACGATCCGGTCGTACTGGCCTGGCTGGGCGCCCTGGCCGTGGTCCTGGGCGGCTTCATGGCCTTGCTGGCCACCCTCAGCGGCGCGGCCATCGGCGCCATGTCCTCCCTGATGGGCAACCTGACGCTGTTCAGCATCATCATGGCGTTCCTGCTGGCGGGTGCGCGAAAAAAGGTTCCGGTCTATGAGTGCTTTGTCGAAGGCGCCAAGGAAGGCTTCGACATCTCGCGCAACCTGCTGCCCTACCTGGTCGCCATGCTGTGCGCCATCGGGGTATTGCGCGCCTCCGGCGCGCTGGATGTCGCGCTGGACGGCGTGCGATGGCTGGTGCATGCCGCCGGCCTGGACGCGCGATTCGTCGACGCCCTGCCCACGGCCCTGGTCAAGCCCTTCTCGGGCAGCGCGGCGCGCGCCATGCTCATCGAAACCATGCAGCATTTCGGCGTGGACAGCTTCCCCGCCCTGTTGGCCGCCACCGTGCAAGGCAGCACCGAGACCACCTTCTATGTGCTGGCGGTGTATTTCGGCGCGGTGGGCATCCAGCGCGCCCGCCATGCCGTGGGCTGCGCGCTGATCGCCGATCTGGCGGGCGTGCTGGCATCCATAGCGGTCTGCTACTGGTTCTTCGGCTGATGCCGCAACGGTACCGTGCCCGCAAACAGCGGCGCGGGGGCCAGAGCCGTGCAGGGTATTCGCTGAGGCGGGCTTGCTTGGTGCGGTGACGGTGCCGGTGCGGGGCTCGTGCAAGGTATTTTCTGACGCGGGACGGGTGGCGGGGGCCGGCCTTGCTCCTCGTGGCCGGTTCGGCGCCCTGCGCGCCGAACACCGCTGCGCCTGGCTCCTCCGCCCCTTCGGGCTGCGTTCGCCGACGGCTCGCTCGGCCCCGAAAGTCGCCGCGTCCGGCCCC